>Ga0100403_1001097_pt1 | contig 25378 bp, 30 predicted proteins | sample CryGeymet201501t_FD_83663 | JGI IMG/M metagenome (GOLD analysis project Ga0100403, IMG submission 83663) | Groundwater microbial communities from Crystal Geyser aquifers in Utah, USA - Crystal Geyser metaG 2015-01t | ecosystem: Environmental > Aquatic > Deep subsurface > Groundwater | place... | reverse complement strand
TTTCACTAAGAGAGATATTTGTTTTTCGTTAGGTCTTATCCAAGGGCCTTTATTGACTTGGTTCCTCGCCGCAAAGCGTTAGGGTCGAGGTTGGGTAAGCAAGCCCAGATTTTTCACAAGGAGAAGGTTGCGATGAGCAACGTGAAGACTTTTACAGCGCATGGCCTGAGCTGTGCGATTCGGCGTGAGCGGGGGTCGTATTCGTTCTCGCTGATTTTGTTGTCGGAGCGCGGCAAGCCCCGGCGATTCAAGGGCCTCGGCGGGTTCGTTGGCATTGAGCAGGCCATTCAGGCCGCAACGGAGAGGGCGGCCCAACTCAGCGGCGACTTGGGTCTTGCGCCATCGAGGGAGGCTTGACACATGCCACGGAGGAGAAAGGTTGCGCGAGTCCCAGGAGTCATTGCTGGTCCGCGCTTGGCGCACGAAGCCGCAAGAGGAGCTGCTGAGTTTGAGGCTCTTCGGGCCGCGCGCCGTAACGAGTGGTGGCGAGCTGGGGGACCAGTCGAAGTTCGTTGCCGGCAGAGCAAATCGGTGTGGCACCTCGATGTTGACGGCTCATGGTCTGCCATCGACCACGGGGAGGCGGCATGAGCTTCACGATGATCATGAGCTCTCCAGAGCCACCAGACCCTCGCCAGGGCGGTGTTTGGGACCGTCGCACGGGTCGCCGCTCTCGCTCGATCGCAAAGCGTCGCGCCGAGATTCAGGGGTGGGTCCGCCGAATGATGCGCTACGGCATCTCTGGCGAGTGCGCGATCGCGGAGAGGATCGATAGCCTCGAGGTCGAGCTCGCCAAGCTCAAGCCTGGCCCAACCCCGACACTCCTCTCGCATCCCTGGCTCGGTCAATGGGTGATCGTTCGGCGCGAGTCCTCATTGGGCTACTACTTTGCAACCCTGGAGGCCGTCGAGGACAAGGTCGCCACGCTCGATGTGTGGATGGGGCCCTCCTACGTGCAGGTGCGCCTCGACCTCTCCCTCGTCGTCGGCCTCGTCGTGGGCTCTCGCTGGAGAGTCAGCGGCCAGTCCGGCGAGTTCGAGGCGATTGAGCTCCTTGAAACCGCCTCGACACCCAGCCGCATCGAGGAGCTCAAGCTCCGCCCGACGCTGAGCCTGGACCCCGGCGACTGCATCACCAGGGACTGTCGCACCGTTTTGCATTTCGGCACCTTTGTGGCGGGAGGCGGCTCTTGAATCCCTACTACGAATCGTGGATCGGACAGTGGTGCCTAGCCTGGCGGCCAGGAGCCCTGTCTCCTCTGCAGATTTACATTACTCGACTTCTGGCGATTGGTTCTGACGGCGCAGACTTCGGCAGCGAGCCAAAGACCCCGCTGAACCGCGTCGAGGGCACCTTCATCGGTAGCTGCTGGCGCCACCGCACTGACATCGACCAATGGGCTGAGGTTTTCGATTTGGCCGAAGACACCGAATCGGGGGCCATCAGTGAGGTTGTCATCTATCAGCACAGCGAGGCCTGGATCGATAAGCGGCGCCTGGCGATCGCCGAATTCCTCGCGTCCTTTGATTTCAAAAGCGGAGGTGGCCTGTGAGCTCCCCTCAATTTCTGGCCCTCGTCGAAACTGAAAAAGCAACGTCTCCGCGCTTCGCAGGGATCTACACGACTGAGTCAGAAGCTTGGATGGCGGCTGAAAACCTCGCCGAAGACCTCGATGTGATTCGCATTTGTCGGCGCCTCGGTGGCCAGTGGTCCAGCCGCCGGGCGTTCAAGTCCATGACCTGGTCACCCCCTGAGGATCAACGACAGGCCGATCTTTGGGAGTGGCGTTATCGCGGGGCGATTGCCCCCGGGGAGAGAGATGTGATTGTTCGGGACGAGCACGCCGAGAGTCTGCGGGCCCTGGCGCATTTACGGCGCTGCACAGAGGACGAAGCGATGGCCCATGCCCTGCGACTGGCCATCGACTGTGAGTCGCACGCGGCCCATGGCCACCGCCCTGTGATCGAGCGCAAAGGCGGAGGGATTCAGGTTCTCAAGGGCTGGACTCACCGGCGCCCGACTCCGCCGGCGCCGCCGCCGGCGGACCTTCCACAGCGGCGAAGCATCCCGGAATGGATGATCGGGCGATACGGAGACCCTGAGGCCGAGGCGCCAGTGCAGGCCCCCGAGGAGCCCAAGGGTGATATCGGAAAGTGCCGGAGCTGCGACCAGGTCATTTACTGGCGCCCCTCATCCAAGGGCAAGCCTTGCCCCTGGAATGCGGACGGAACCAGTCATTTTGCGAACTGCCCTCAGGCGGCCAGTCATCGGAGGTCGCGCCGGTGACTGACGAGCGCTGTTGTTGGAGGTGCCAGGGCTATCACGAGCCCCGAATCGACTGCGAGCGCCGAGTTTTCCACGACGACGAAATTGAGCTCAGCGCTCGACGACCACAACGAAGATTGGCTGAAGGACTGAATCCCAATGAGAACTACGACGAAGAAACCGACGAAGGCCTCGGCGAAAAAGAAGGCCTCTAAATCGCCAGCGACTACTACGCAAAAGAAGGCCTCGACGAAGCTCACCGAGAAAACCATGAGCTCGGTGTCGCTCATGACGGTCATCAAGGTTGATCCGAGAGACCTAGATCCGAGCCCACTTCAGCCCCGGCGCGACACGCTGGATGTGGGCGAGCTCGCGGCCAGCATTCAAGAAAACGGCCTGCTGCACTTGCCGATCGTTCGCGCCGGCCTTGGTGGGCGCAAAGAGATCGTCATTGGGCACCGGCGAGTTGCGGCCTGCGTGTTGCTTGGCTTTGAGGAAATCGAGGTCCGTTATCTGGTGGTCTGTGATGAGGAAAGCGTCCGCATCATTCAGGCTGCCGAGAATGCCGTGCGCACGGACCTTCATCCGCTCGACGAGGCCCAGTCCTACAGCGAGCTGCTCGATCTCCTGGGCACGGTCGAGGCCATCTCCGAGAACGTCGGTATCCAGGCGCTGACAATCAGGAAGCGCCTGTCCCTCCTCAATCTTTCTCAGGAGTGGCGTGATTACTGGCGCTTGGATAACGCCGTGACCCTCGGTGCAGCCCTGGCTGTGGCCGCCCTTGGCTCAGAGGATCAGAGCGCGGTCTTTGGCGAGTACGTGACGCCGACGATCGATAAGGTTTGGGGCACTGCTCACGAGCTACGTCTGACGCCTGGCCCAAAGATCACAGAAGTCCTGGTCCGCGAATGGTTGCGCCGCAAGGACGAGAAGCTGCGACACGCACCTTTCGACATTGAAGACTCGAGTCTTCCGGGTGGCGCTTGTTCTGCTTGCCCGAAGAGGGCCAGCACTCAGCGCGATCTGTTTGGAGCGCTGGATTACGACCGCTGTCTCGATCGCGCGTGTTGGCGATCGAAGATTAAAGTCGTCAACGCGAGGATGCTCGAACGCTTGGGCAAGATCGAGCCCGTTAAAGTACCAGCAGTCGAGCGCTTTCACTGGCTGGATCTGGATATCGACGATATTCGGGCCAGAGTCACCGAGCTCGAAGCGGAGAGCGGCCTTAGGGCAGAGCGCCAGGTCGTCAGTCTGCCTGGCCGAGACCAATACACGGAGGCCATCAGCCAGGCGGAGTATGCCCGGATCAAAGATGCAGCGGCCGATGCCCGGATCAAAGATGCAAGGTCCAAGCCTTCCGAAGTCACGACCGGCGCTGCTACATCAGACCCTGAAGTTTCTCGCTCTCCGATGTTTCTGCAGAACACTGTGATCCGCGACTACAGATGGGTCGCTCAGGCTCTCGCCAACAAAGATTTCAATCCGACTCCGCGGGACCTTCTTTTGACAACTCTCGCCATCATGATTCCGAATTACAGAGCTGATGACCTGGACAGAATGAATCTTCGCGAGCAGTTCGAGGAAGTGTTCGTCGCCGAAGATTCGGGCAACGAGGGGCGCGAGGTCATGCGGATTCAGTTCGCTGATTTCCTCAATATCAGAGACCAAGGTTATTTCGAGGAAGACGATGCGAAGGTCATCGACCGGCTGCTCGATCACCTCGGCCTCAAGGCTCCTGCGACTGCTGAAGGTGAGGAGCTTGGCGAAGACGACTGACAACGAGGCTACGGAGTGGCCTTGTCGCTGTTACGAAAACTAGATTGAAGGAGAACGAGACGTGATTAAAACGGCCACAAAAAGCAACGACCCTGAAGTCGTGGAACTGCCCCTGGCAATCTTGGCGCCCTATCTCAAGGGTATTGACCTGTCCATCGAGTCCTTAATGGTTTCTCGAATCACCATTCCGGTGAGCGAAATCACCAAAGACTCGGACCCGTGGATCGCCAGCTGGGCTACTGCAAAGTCAGCTCTCTCTATGAAATCGAAACTCGGCTGCAAATGCGTACCGGGCAGCGGTTGCGAACAAGAGCGGCGACTCATTGTCGCCGCGTGCTCGACGCTCTCGCAACCGCCATCGATAAGTTGAGCCGTTGAAATGTTTCAAGTGAACTGCGCGAATTGCGGCCGCGAATTGAATGTGGCGCTGACAACCTGGGAGAGGTCAAGCGGCGAGATTTCGGCGCGCTACTGCCCAAAGCGCTGCGTTGGCGAGGTCACTCCTCGCATTCCACCGGAGCGTAAGCGATTTCCCAAAGACGAGGGCAGACCGCTGGGAGAGACCAGGTCGAGGCTTTATCGCATTGATCGGGAGCTCGGCGAGACGCCCGTTGTCACAAAGGGGCCAAAGGTCAAGCCGAAGCTAAGGCTTGCCGAGCGAATCGATGAGGCCGAGCTACTCGCTGGTCTCTCCGAGTATCGCTCCATGGAGATCAGCGCCTCGACGTTGGCGAAACGCTGGGACTGCCAGACTCAGGACATCTACCAGCTCGACATTGATTGGAAGGACAAGATGAGAAAAAAGAAGCGCGTGATTGAAAAGGCCACGAAAATTAATCACTGCGATGTCAGCAAGCAGCCTCTCAGCAGCGATCCAGGCCCTCGGCCTGAGGTCACAGGCTCTGACTTCGTCGAGAAATGCGACGTTGTCGAGCCCGAACCCAAGGGCGCGATCATCGAGCTTCCCAAGGGCTCGATCAGCGAGGCCGAAGCTGACGCCTTAGTGGCCGAGGAAGAGCGCTGGGAGAGAGAGCTCTGGGGAATCGCTCACAAGCTGCGGGAGTCCGGGGCGTCACAGTACGTCATTCAGCGCGAGACCGGACTTAGCCGGTCTCGGATTCGTCGGCGCCTGTGGCCATCTAAACCGCGTGATCCGACGACGCTCAATGGCGTCGACAAAATGCGCCAGAAGCTTATCGACTTATCGTGTCGATACGAGAGAATCCTCAAAGCAGTCGATGTTCTGCTCGCCGCCGGCGACCCCAAAGAGCCCGATCAGGCACTCGTCTGCGCCGCGGCCGCATTGCTGAGAAGCGTAGGGATCCGCAATGCGTGAGTTCCTGCGCGCCTCATTCGCCATTCCAGGTGCACCTGGCCATTGGCGCCGGACTCGCGGAGCCGGCAACGCTCGCTGGACGGACGACAAGACGCGGGCCTGGGAAGAGGCTATCGCTTGGCATGTCGCCCAGGTCTGGCGTGGCGAACCGATCCGGAAACACTGCCCTGTCTCCATCTCTCTCTCATTCGTTTGGGCTTGGCCAGGTCGCAAAATATTGCAAGAAGTTCTCAAAGCACGAGGACTCAGCCAACGCCCATCGCGAATGCTCCACACAGGCGCTCCCGACGTTGACAACGCCATCAAGGCAATTCTGGACGGGGTGACGAAGGCTCGCCAGGTTTGGGCCGATGACTGCCAGGTTGCACAATTGGGCCGAGTGCAAAAGTGTTGGGCGGACTCTCCGCGGACTGAGGTCTCTATCTACGAGGTCGTCGAACAATGAGACTTATTTCTTTTGCCATGACCAAGCCTCAGATCCTGGCTCAAACCAAGACAGTGACTAGGCGCACGGGCTGGGCCACTCTGCGCGCGGGCACGCTCCTTCAGCCCGTTGATCGAGTCATGGGATTTCGCGCCCCACAGAAGCCGAAACACCTCGGTCCTCCCATTCGGGTGGTGTCTGTGCGGCGCGAGCGCCTCGACGCAATTACGGCGGAGGACGTCGAGCGCGAAGGCATGCCAGGGGTCAGTCCCCAGGAGTTTGTCTCCGTATTCTGTCGGGCCATGCGCATGCGCTGCCTGCCTTCGCAGATTGTCACTCGGATTGAGTTTGGGTATTTGGAGCCGCGCGACGCAGGCATTAAAGAAATGGGCACACAATGACCAAACCAGACGAGCACGAGCGAGACCTGACTCGCATCGGCGTGCTGTGCCGCACGATCATCGAAGAGTCAAAGTCAGAGGCAAACCAGCTTTTGGCGGCGCAATTGCTGTTCAATCTGATTCGCGAAGATCGGTCGATCAATGAGTGGCGCTCGCGCCGCGTTCACGGTTAACCGATGTCTGATCAAGCCGGCTTGAGGAGGCAGTGATGCAACCATTATTAACTCGCGCAGAAGTCGGGGAGAGGTTAGGAATCAGCGCGCGCGGAGTGGATCGCCTGCGTGTTGCAGGCGCAATTCCATTCCTGCGCATCGGCCAGCTCACCCGATATGACAGCCGTGATATTGAGGCTTACATCGAAAGTAAAAAATGCAGATCTACCGATCAGGAAAGCGCGGCATCTACTGGGTCAGGTTCCAGCACGAAGGCATCGACTACCGCCAATCGCTCAGGACTAGCGAAGCGAAAGTCGCTCGCCATAAAGCCGCCGAGATCCATCGGAGAGTTCTTGCCGGCGAGCGGGCGAGCGACGAACCGACGCAGCCCGAACTAACTTGCCTCGATCTCCTCGCCGAGTACAGAGATCACCTACTCCGACGCGGTCGAACGAAACGACATGTGACCGAGACCTGCGCGACGATCGCGCGCATCATCGCGGACTCTGGCGCGGTGGCCATGAAAGAGTTCGACACCCCGAGCATTGAGCGCTCCTTGGGATACCTTGCAGACCGATCAGCGAGAACCCAAAACATGGCCATTGGTGCCGTTCGCGCCTGGTGTCGCTGGCTAGCTCGCACAGGTCGTTGGACGAAGGATCCTGCGCAAGCTATTGACAAGGCCAGGTCACAGCCGGCCAGGCTACCGCGCCGCGCGCTGACGCCCGAAGAGCTGGACGTTCTAACCTCGATCCCGACAATCAATCCCTCGCGCCGATTACTTTACGGAGTCGCGGCAGCTTCCGGCCTTCGGCGGTCCGAGCTCGCTGCACTCCAAGTCAGCGATGTTGAATTCTCCGGTTCGACGATCGTGCACAGATCGCATTCGAAACGAATGAGGGCCGGCTCGACTTTCACTCGCTGCGGGTCACATTCGGCACACACCTGGCAGCGGCTGGCGTCCCCCTATCCCTAGCGCAAAAACTCCTCAGGCACTCGACCCCAGCACTCACTTCGAATTACTACACACGCTGGAGCCCTCAGAGTCACGAGGAAGCGATCGATGCCCTCGCCAAGCTTCAAAACGAAAGCCGTCATAAAAGCCGTCATAAGTCGACGACCGGGTCTCCTCGTGCTCATCCCAGTCGATTAGGCCAGCCTAGATGCGATGCCGGACTTCGCCCTGCACTGGCGCAGCTTTCACTTTTCAGCCCTCACGAACAAGGCCCAGGCCGCAGCGATCAGTCCCATGATCACGGTGACGGCGATCCCGACCCAGGAGCCTACGCGAGACCACCATTCAGCCGCTGCCGACCGTTCTTTTTCGATAGCATCGCGTGCGGCGATGCTGGCAGTCTTCTCTTTCTCGATCTCGGTCAGACGCTTTGCGAATTCTTCGAAGCGACTTTCGATGGCCGACAAGCGGCGATCAGCCTCGCTGTCCCCTCTCTCGATGATCTCGCGCACGAACTTGATCTCGGCTCCGATCGCCGATACGTCGGCTGCCATCGATGATGGGTTTCGTGGTGGCATTCTCGGGCTCCTTTGGCGCGCGAGCGACGACTGTTCGAACGAGCGCGGCGCACGATGCGCGAGCCTCTTTCACGGCCTTCTCGAGGGAGAGAGAAGATTTTTGGATGGCTGTCATATCGAGGTCTCCTAACTGGCAATCCAACCGAGGGCCATGAGAACGCCCCTGATATCGTCGATCCTGGCCCTCGCCACTGTGTCTTGCGTTGCGCCACCTGTGGGCGAAGGGATTGATGGCTGCTGTGTAGTGGGTGTCACTCCGAAGGCGCCGAACGTTGCGCCGGTATGAGCGAACTCGCCCGAAAACTCTTGATCCCCAGAAAACACCTGGTCAGCCTCAAGGAGCGCCAATGTCCCGTCGAAGTCCTGTAGCTTTTGGGTGCGGACATCAGCCCAGGATCCTGCGGGATCCTTAATTATCTGAGCGTCCTTGCCCGTGCCTGTGGCAACTAGCGCTGGGCTCTTGATCTCGGTTGTCCCGACAACTGAGGGGGACGATACCGATGTTCGAATGGTCGTGGCGCCACTCGAAAGCACGGTCCAGAGATCCGTCGCCACGCCAATAGAGCTGCGAGTCCGCAAATAAAAGTAGTTTCCGACGTCGTCATATTCGAACTGGTATCCTCGACCTGGGTCCCATGGGGCCTCGGTGTTTGGCCAACCGAAGGCCAAGCCGACTCCAAGGCCGAAACCTAACCAGCGCTTGCCAAGCACCGAGTAGTCAACCGATGGCGTGGTGCCGTTGCGCTGGCCGTCGATCACATCTTCGAGACCTATCTCTGCGGGAAGAAGCCAGGCCGTTCCTGCACCGATATTGGTGTATCTGCCCCCTTCGCTCATGGCATTAGGATTAGCCGCGACATCAAAACGCATGACTGCTGCAGCCCGGCGCCACCGCTTGATGGCTTCGTAGTCCAACGGGTTCGTTTGATTGCGGTCGTCAGGCGTCAGCGCTCCCAGGCGGTAACTATCAAAATCGGCGGAATCGCGGAACACTAGGCCGCGGACGCCAATCTCACCGACTGAGGATGGCAAAGGTCTGTCCGTCGCTATCAGTGATCCCACCATAGGAGCCGATGGGCTCGGTACAGGCTGGGCCGGCGGAGAACCCTCTTTGAGCGGCGGTCGCTGGCCGCCGAAGTTAATGAACTCTCTCTTTGGCTCCTTGGGCGGTGGCTCTGGCGGCGGTGGGTCTTCGATCGGCGGGAGCGCGATAAAAGCCGACGCCTGCCAGCGCCAGAGGCCAGCCCCAGCTCCGAAGCGCCAGGCGTGAAAGCTTTCGGAGTCATAGCGCCAGTAAGCTTCGATATGAACAGGGCCAGCTCTACACTGCACATAACGCCCGCCGTCTTGCTGGCTTGCGTCCCCGCTTCCGTCAGGCCGCATAAAAACTGATTGTGTGGATAAGTGAACGGCATTGATTGCCTTGCCTCTCAATCCGCCGCTGGCCGCAATCTTGTGCTTGTCGCTGGGGTTGCCGCAGTCCAGCGGTCCGCCGCCGTTGTAGCTTGCAGCGGCGAAGAGCTCCCGGCCAAAGCCAAAATCTGCGCACATGCCAAGGCCAGCAACACCCTCAAGGGGCTCGTCAGCTCCTGCCCCAATCCCCATCTGCCAAGCGATCCCGAGATACTTGTCAGGGCTTGCTGCACCAAACATGCCGTTTCCGTCTGGCCGTTGGTAAAGATGCCAGGCTGAAATGATTGGGGCGTAGGCGGACTGATCGAGGTCGCCGCCGGCGATGTCCCAAACGGCGCTGGCAAACTTGAGCTGACCCCCGCGAGTCGGCGCGACTAGGCCCGCCCAAGACGGCGACGATAGCAGCGCCTCCTTGTCCATGCTGTGTCCAGCGACAACGATCGCGGGATAGCCGCCAGGGTAGCTAAGCCCAAGAGGCGCGCCGGCAGGAAGCAACGCCAGACCATCACGCGGGCTGTCCCAGGACTCAGCCCGAGGAGCCCAGTTGGCCGATCCCTCAGCGGTCGCCGGCGAGGCCATGCGCCATTGCCTGGGTTCCTTTTCAAAGTCTACGGCTTCAGCCAGAAACCAGCCTGTGATTGGTCCCTCGGTCAGCGAGTCCACGTAGTAAGGCTCGGCGTCGCCCAGCGTCGGGATGCGAAAGCCTTTGAGCAGAATCCTAAAGTGCTCTTCGTATTCGGGGTCGTGGTGCTGGAGCGGGAGGTAGGCCAGCTGCGAGGTCAGGATATCCATCAGTTCCCTCGCTCGAAGCTGCCGCCGTTGGCGTTGCTGGCGTCAAGGTCGTAGTCCCAGAGCTGCGAAAGCTCGCAACCTGCTATCTCACGCTGAGGACTCGAGTCATCCCAGATCGGCCCCGCGTAGGCCGGCGACTCCCCATCGAAGGTCCAGCCTCCGCCGCTAATCCCGATGGCGTTGTAGTTTGCGCGACTGAGAGGCCGGCCGTCTGTCGCGCGAAAGCTACCGCCAAAGGTCGTTCGCGTCGGCGCGTAGAGCAGAGCTCGCGCAACGGCCTCAGCCTGAGCGAGGCCGCCATAGACCTGGGCGCGAGCCGTAATCGTGAAGGTCGCCCCGCCTACGCCTGGCAGCCGAATGCGACCCATGCCGTTGTTTTCGTAGGTGGGAATTTTTTTGACCGGCGGCATGTACTGATAGGCCGCCATCACGCTTGCCAGAATCACATCGAAAACCGCGTCGAAAACGAACACAAAGGATCCGCGAAGGGCATTCATCACGGGGTCAAAGTCCACGCTTTCCGTCATAATGCGCGGCGGAGAGCTCGCGTTCCTTACGGCCTCAATGCCCTGCTCAGACATGTAGTGCCTAACGTAGAGCTCGACCTTGGACTCATAGAAGTCTTTGAGGTCCTGGCTAATCTCCTTGTCGAGCATGATTTCGACATTGGCCTCGACGAGCGTTGGGGTGGAAGCGCCTTGAACTGCTTGGCCACCGCGCTGACTCGAACGCTGGCGGATCGTGACCGACTTCGATCGAACCGAATCCTCGAAAAGCTCGTCCTGATTGTCGTAGAAGATTTGCTCTTCGAATGAGCTCGTCACCCGCAGCACTTTGTCAAAGCGCATCCGGTCGATCTGTCTGGCACCTTCCTTCCATTCAATGGTGTTGTCAGCAGTCGCGAGGAGAAGAATCGCTCCAGAAAGCGTGTCGTACTGATCGGCGTACACTTTTGATGCGGTGTCGCCATCGAACTGGGTGAAGTCTATGGCCATACTGACGGTGCGCACACCGTTCAGGCCTTGAACGATAGTGAACTTGTATTCTCGAATGCCCTCGTCGGCTGAATCGTCGGCCGTCTTCATCACCACGAAGGAAAGCTCATACTCTCGCGTCGTGCGTGAGTTGAAGCGGGACTCGTCGACCCGGCGAGCCTCCGCGCTAATGCTGATTGCGTTCGTGCCCTCGGTCCAAGTCGTCGTCGCGCCTTGCGCGAGAGTCAGGCTTTTTCGCGGCGATCGGATCGCCGCGAACATCGATTCGCAGAGATCGTTGAGTGTGCTCGATGTGCCGTCGATGCGAATTCTACAACTCAAGGTTTCGGCCTGGTAGGCCACGCTTCGAGAGATGGGAGAGATGAGGATGTAGGCGGTTGAAGTTCCTCCGAACTCGACGCCGTTGTAAGTCAGTCCGTAGCTCCTGCTGATCGCTCCCATTACTTGATTCTCCTCATTAATCGATCAACCAATCGCTGAGGCACGAAGGCGAGCGGATTGATTGGCGGAGCTCCTGTCGTGAATTCAACAGTGTGCATGTCGGGAGTGCTGAGGACGCGGGTGCCGCTTCCTTTGAGACGGACATCCTGCCCAGCATTCGGCGCCGTGAAGACGCCCTCGAGGTTGTCTTCTACCGTGTAGTAATAACCCGCTGCGTGAGCAAGAGCGAGCTTGCGGATGTCTTCCAGGTTGGCCAACGCGCTCTCTGGAAAGCGCGAAGTGGTGTCAAAAAAAGGTGCGCTCAGAGCGACCTCGTCACCCTCGGAATAGGCAAACAAGGCGACTGCGCCCTCGATGGGTTCTACGAAAATATCGATCGTCGGCCCCTCGCAAGGTCCGTAGTGATCTTCCGGCAGACCAATAGCTTTGGCGGCCTCCTTGGGAGTGACTTCAATCGTGTGAAAGTGATTCATTGAAGTGCGAGGAATTGGCCGCAGAGTCAGAATCGTAGCCATGCCCCACTCATTCTCGATGGGGACACTACCGAGTTCTGTGCGGACAGCCGCATACTGCGCCTGCTGAACCCTGACGCTTGGGGTAATAGGCTCAAACTCTTCCACGTCTCCGAACTGCCCGCGGCGGAATTGCAGGCGCAAGGTCTTGGCGTCCTGGTCGTCTACGTCAATGAAGGCTGGCGCTGGTTCTAATGTGTCGATTGATGTCACGGTATTGGGGTCGCGCTCGTTGTACTGGAATCTTTCATTCGCGTCCGTGCGCTTTCGAGTGGAAAAAAAGCGCTGTCCTGGCCTTGCTGTGAATTGACACCAGACTGGCGAACGAACTCGGGTTCCAGTCGATGTCTGAAGATAGGCAATGCGATAGGGCTCAATCGTCAAAACGTGCCGCGCCCAATGAGCCTGAAGCCGAAAGTATTTGCGATAGTCGCCAAAGACACTCCCGCCAATTGTGCGATAGAGCGGATTGCTCAGTCCTCCATTGTCGAGACAGAAGCTGTTGTAATAAACCCACCGGCGACTGAACATATCATTGACGTAGCTCTCAGAGAGCGGTCCGTAATTGGTTCTCGCGTTGATTGGAAGCGGAATCTCTCCAGAGCGATTCGCGTCGGCGAGAGCAATCAGGAAAGCGTGCCAGTTGATGATTGATCCTCGCACGAGCTCCTCTCCGAGATAGGGCATGACCTCCACTGGATTAACAATGACGTTTTCAAGGCGCGGCGCTGGAATGTCTCCAGGGATCAGAGGCGCCGGCGACTGAGTTGCGTACTCTCGATCGAGCTGCTGAATGTAGCGAAAGAGCATTTCAGCGGCGCATTCAAAATGAATGCGCACGGACTTGGCGCGAATGATTCTCAGGGCGCTGTAACCGTAAACTCCGCCACCGCGAGCTGTCCCATAGCGCGCGACGTTTGCAGCCCAAGACTCTCCATCCGTTCGATTCGAGCGGTCGTAAAAATAGCCGACTCCGTCGTCGTCAAGATTGAACTCGTAGCGCGGGATACCAGTCATGAGCTGCGTCAGAATGTCAGCGATCGTTCCTCGATGCGAAAACCCTTGCCCGCCGAGTAGATCGCCGCTCGGGAATCCTTGAGGAATTGGGAGCAGCGTCAGATTGCTACGGCCTAGCATCTCGATGAAAAACTCAGCGCTCGTCCAGGGCTTGCCGGTCGCCGGGTTCAGTGTGATTGGGTAATACTCCTCCTCGGGAATTGCATTGGCGTTGTTGACCTGGTGAGTCGCGGCTCTGTCTTGATTGGCGAAGGCCACGCCAGTGCGCCGGCGCATATTGAGCGTGCAATCGAGAATGTCATGGAGCAAGTCATAGCGCCGGTCGGCGAGTGTGATGCGCTCAAAACTGGTCTCGACATCGCCCGCGCCGTAGCCTGGCGAGATCGCAATAAGGCGCAGCTCCTTGATCGTGCGATCTCCAATGCGCAGAGTCAAACCGCGTTTGAGGTTGCGTAGTTGCCGGGCCACGCCCTTGACGACGAAAAATTGAGAGACGGCCGGGAAAAATCCAGGCTGAGAAGCCCACTGAGCTGGGCCCATTTCAGGGATGTCGAAGTCCTCAATCTTCGCTCTCATTGCTTAATCTCTCACTTCGTCAAGGCGAGCTTCACGGCAGCAGCAGCCTGCGACGGAGCTTCTTTGATCATCAGTCCGACGGCGCTTTTGAATTGCTCTACAGCATCCGCGAACACAACGACGGCCTGATTTCTAACGGCCTCAGATCCTTTGATTGCAGCTGATTGCTTTTCAACCATCTCAACGGCTTCTTGAACTTTCTTTTCCTCCCTGATCTTGTACTTTAAGCCGGAGGCAACCGTTTCTGGCGACACCTCTCCGCCGCCTCGCGTGATCATTGCCACTTCGCCCTTTTGACGATTCTCGGCGCGATCATACGGATTGTAGTAATTCTGCATAGCTTCACCGATGCCGAAGGGCGCCTCCTGCGTCGCCTCGGCCAGTCGGCCATAGAAATGCTGCTCAGGGTCTGTGCCCATGTTGTATCCCATGGCTCGATCGCTCACGAAGCGACTGACACCGCGAGCGACGATGCGACCGCCCAAGTAGTCGTAGCCAATTTTGGCGGCCGCCGCGTAGGTCGCATATCGAACAAATTGACCGCCCATGCCTTGAGATGCCGCGGCGCCTCCAGCCGCGGCTGTCGCTCCAGCCGACGCGGCTTGGCGCGATGCAAAGATAGAGGAAAAGAATGAGCTTGGGGCACTACGGATCATGCCAGAGTAGTAACCCTGAGCTCCGCCTGGTCCGGTAAACATGCTTGTCATTACATCCCCCAGTAAGTCGCAAAGTTTTTGCAGGCTGTCACAAACGCTGTGACGGCTTGCGGTCCTAGACTCAAGACTGCGGTAAAAGCCTTTTCTGCGGATTCTGCACTGCGGACCGTGGCCTCATTGACGACGTCCGGACTGGCCATGATTGCGGCGCTTTGCTTCATGACCATGTCGAAGGCCTCGCGGTCGCCCTTAAACATCCGCACCTTTGCATTGAAGATGTCCATGAGATAGCGTTTGTTTGATTTCGGGCCCTCGTCAATCCCTGAGCCTGTGTAGCGAACCCTCGAATCTTTGGCCAGGTCTCTGGAGTAGTCTGAGTCCACGAATTGAATGCGCTCAGAGCGCACAAGTTTTTCGACCTCTTTTTGCGCCTCATCGTAAGGCTGGTAAAACTGCCCCAGAGAGAATCCGACAGAGGGCAAGTCTTGCCCGGCATGAATGAGGAAATTGGAACTGATCGGGCCGCCGAGATCGCCGTAGTCATAGCCATAGGTCGTCATTTGTTCGATTGCAGCGAGCTCGGCACGGACCGATGGCGCTAGGACCTTTGAAGCCCCGTAGAAACTCGCGCCCTCGAAGAGGTTGCCCTGAATCCCAAAGGCTGAAAACTTACCTCCGTAGCTGCCAAAGAAGGCTCGGTCAAGAGCTCGGTCATTCAGGCCCGCTGTCGCGAGGCTTGAAATTCGGCGAGCGAGCAATGTCTTGGTTCGCATTGTTTGACCTCATGGAATTTAAAGCCTCGCGAGTCGCCAGCAGCATCCCCTTTGCGTTGGCCACCTCCTCGAAGTCTGCGAAAGCCTCCGGGAGTTGCGCCAAGCTCTCGCGGAATTCGGAATCACTCAGGGCTCGAGCCAGCGCTGTGATGTCCTCCTGGCGCTTTGCCTTGCCGGCCTCGACGAGCGCGGCACGGTCCTCCTGACTGAGCATCGACCACTCTCCGGGGCCGATCGAGGCGACTCCTGTCGCGAGGAACATCCGCCAGAACATGACCTTGTCTTGAGTCATAGGATGCTCGCAGTCTTGCCGACTCGCCCGCTCGTCATGCTGCTGGAACTCGTCGGCAGGCCCAGGAATGTCACGTAGAGATTCTGCTCACGAAGGATTGAAAACCTTAATCCGAGCTCCTCAGTCCGCGCCATCGGCACAGCATTCAGAAGAATGAAACCGGGGGCATCCGGATCATCAGGGGCGAAGAGAAGAGAGAGAGATTTGGTTTTCGAAAGAAAGGTTGGGTCGCCGCCGATCGTGGTGATACTTGCGGCGTGGTTGGGCAAAACTCGCTCGAGGGCGTCGTCGTCGCGGCTTCGAAGCGACACCATGACGAGAGGCTCGTCGGCGAAGGTGATGACCTCTCCGGCCTTGCCGAGCTCGTCGAAATACACGGGCTCGTGTCGTAGGCCCATGTCGAGCCAGAGGCCCGTAATGGCGCCTAGGACTACGCCGCCGTGGTTGTTGTCTGGGTCGTAGCCCGACGGACTTGCAATGAGCTTGCCTGGCGACCGAAAGATATTTGCAGCTGTGGGCTCAGCCATAGATCAGCTCGCATCGTCGTTGGTTGGCATGCCCGAGTAGGGCAGCACAATGCCGCTGGAAACTTGAGCCTCGGCAGTCAACCAACGCTGGTTGATGCCGTCGCTGCTTTGAGTGATCGTTTGGGCGAACAGGTCCCCGACCTGAAAAGGCGTTGCGCCGCCGAGGATCCAATACCAAAGGCCATTGATGGCCACCGGCGAAAACAAGCCGGACTGAATAATGTGAGCTTTGCCCGTCGACCAGTTCGCGCCTGTGATGGCGAAGTTTGCTGAGTCTGACCACCAATTTTTTGCGTAGAGGTCCTTGTCGATGTCTACAACAGCCCAGGTGTAGGCGCCATCTCCAAAGCTCCCTCCGTCGAGTTGGAAGGTCTGAGACTTGGATCCCCAGGTCAGCGTGATATCGAGGTCCGATGTGCCTTCTCTATAGATCAGCGCCGCTGGCAAGTAAGGGGTGCGTGGATTAAACGAGGCGCCTCGCTGAGCGAGGTTTTGAGTGATCGTTCCGTTGCCGACGAAGCTGAGATGATAGGCCGTCGATGCGCCGCCTGCGGGATAGCGCGCTGCGAAGTCCAGCCCACAACGAAAGTTCGTCGTAGCGCTCATTGTCCAGCCGTTGAACGCACCGACCGCGGCCGGCGTGACCGGGCTTCCGGCCGTCGGCTTTGTTCCGGTGAAGCCCGCAAACCTTGAGTTTTGGAGATTCGCCTCGCTGTCCCAGGCGGCAGCGATTGGCAGAATCAAGCCCGATCCACCCGGCGCGTTGGCGCCGCGATAGCTGAAGAGCTCGTTGTTGCGTTTGCCGGCTCCGGTGCTACCCGCAGAGCCCTGGGCATTGGTACAAAGAATCGTCGGTGCGTCAGCCCTGGAGCTCTGGATCTGATTCCCGAGAATGTCAAGACTAAGGCATTTTGCGATGCCGGTGCCGACGTTCGAGCCGCCAGCGGTGACTGAGCCAACAGACATCGCGCGAGTCTTGACTGTTTTTGCGTTAGCTGTCATGTAGTCGCGCAAGTCGCGGAGTTGCTCTTCGTAGCCAGAGAGAGGCTTTTCAATCGCTAAGCTGACTTCGTCAAGAAACGGCGCAAGGAATGACTGCACAGACGATGGCTCTAGACGGCCGTTGATTGAGTCTAGAAGGCCGCGCGTCTGGAGAAGCACATCATCAATTCGTTCGCCCTCGTTCGCCGCCTGCACGGCGGCACGCATAGCGGCGAGATTCGGACTATTCGAATCTCGAAACTTCTTGGTCTGGTCGAGCATTTTGACGCCGAGACCAAGAAGCGTCATGGCGTTGGTGAACGAGAGCGCTGTCATTCCTGCTCCTTTTTAAGCGGTTGTGTCGGGTCGAATACAGCGAATTTCCGCTGTTCCGTCCTCTGAGTCGCGGACATCAACGACATCCCAAGAATTGCCTGCGTAAGTCAATTTTCCGCCGCGCTCAATTGTGACCGTCGATCGCACGTGAAACAGAGCGTTTTGAAAGCCATCGAGAGCGCCGACCATTTCGTTGTAAAGAATTGTAATGGTCGTATTGGTCGATCGAGACGGAGTGGCGTAGGAAGCCTCGACACCCATGACGGTCTCGAGCTTCCCATACCCGCGAATGAAGGATCGGTCAAAGATCGCCACGATCCCCCCTGCGCTCAGTTGGTGTTGGTGAGCAGGTGACCAGCGCCGACGAGCAAACGTTTCTGGTGGTAGTTGATGCGAGCGCGGACCATGTCCGAGCGGCGCCTCTCATCGCGGTAGGTTTCGACGATCACATCGCCAGCACCGTCCTCGATGAAATGAAAGGTCCGTCCGATGCAGGGTTCGGCTAGGTCTTTCGTCGTCGCCAGCTTGGCGACCATGCACATCGTCGACGGCCAGATGCGCCCGCCAGAATAGCCCTGAGCCTTGTTGACGGTGTTTCGGGTCGCGCTGCAGACGATGACCTTTTCGACGTGGAAGAGCGCGGCGAGCTGCTGCTCCGTCACCTTCTTCGGATCGTCGCTGCCGTTGTAGACGACCTGGCTCTTAATCTGCGCGTTGGTCTGGAGGTCGAGAAAAAGGTCTTTGCTCATAATGACCACGTTGGGCTCGTCGCCGCAGCTCGCGGCGATTTTCTGCTGGGCCGCAAGGACGTCGTCAACCGGAGTGCTTGTCGCAGGGACATTCCACTTGACGCTGACGTTGGTCGTGAGAGCCGCTCCAGTCCAGATGTTTGTGTTGAAGAGCACGGCCGCGAGGTCAATCTCCAACCTGCGATAGAGCTTGTTGCGCGTGCGCTTGGTCGCGATCATCTCGGCGTCGAAGCTGTATGCAAAGATTCGCTTGTTTGCGTCGTCGACGCGCTCCTCAAAGCCGTGCTCCTCGCAGAGAAAGCTGTCCTGCCCGACTTTCGAGTCGGCCTCCTGGTAGGAGCCGTCGGGGTTGCGCAGAGTATCGGAATCGACCTGCATCTCTTCCGGCGCAATACTCGAGAAGTTGGCGGCCGCAACTTTGGTTGGCAGGATCGGGAAGATCTCCAGCGCTTTGAAGCGCTGGGCCTCCCGGTCCAACGAAAGGCCTTCGAACGCCATCGCAAGGTCGGGGCGTTGGAAGGCGTTGGTGCTGACAGAAACAGTCATTGTTTTCTCCTCTTATAAGTCGTCTTTTTCAGAAAGGGGCCGGACGTCCGGCCCCAGCCCTTCCAACGCAGAATCAGTGAATCATTGAATCAGCGGACCTGAGACGACAGGATGTAGTCAATCTCCAGCGACTCGTTGTTCGCTGAGCCGTTCTTGACGCCGGCGCCAGCGTTCATTTCCGTGGCGCCGGTGTAGGTGAATGACTGCGAACCAACGAGAACGCTGTCGATGTAGAAACTGGCCGTGGCGGCCGTCGAGCTCGTCGGGATGATGACGATTTCAAGTTTTTGAGGGTTTCCCGCGCCTGGCGCCGCCGGGATGTCCGACAGCGTGACTTCGGTCTGGGTCGTGCCGATGCTGACCATCGCCCGCCAGGTCGTTCCGCCATCGACCTTGTAAAAGACGGCGCCGCTGAAGTTGGCCTGCGGGCCAGCTCCGTTGTCCTGGATGGCGTTCGCGGCGATGGCGCTCATAAAGCCGAGGAGCACATTGGCATCGTCGGTGTTGGCCTCGGTCCAGCCCACCTTTGAAGCAAAGTACAGCGGCTTCCCGTTGGCGATCAGGAAGATTTCGGCCGTGCTCTTGATATAGGCCTCGTCGTTGTCCGCTACGGTGCCATCGCTCGGCACTAGGTCAAGCAGTCCGCCAGCGCCGTCGCTCACCGTAGCGGTGCCAGAATCGGTGAGCACACTGGTGAAACGCTCGGTCGTGGTGAAGTAGAAGAAATCGTCGAAGAGCGTGAAAGCGTTGACCAAGTCGGCAGCCGCCAGGCTTTCAAGCAGAAGAATTTCGATCTCGTCGCCCGGGGTCGTCGCGGCCTGAAGGGCGATGCCGACAGCGCGACCCGTGCTTGATGAGCTCACCTTGCCGGCCGCCGTCGGGTAGACCTTCGAGCCCAGGGCAATGGCCGCCGAGGCGATGACGACGACTGAGCCCTGCTTGTTCATCAGGGCGACCGTTACCGGGGTTCCAGATGCGCCGTAGCCCGCACCGAGCGCCTTCACGACGCCGATGGGATTGTCGCCAGGCCCGGCAAGAATGACCTCACCATCAGAGTTGAGTTTAACGAGGAGGTTGGTTAAGAGATCCTCGCCGGCGCGGAAGGTCTTATACCCACCGTCATTGAAGCTTGCTGAGACTGCCATGGTTTCCACCTTTTACTTTGAGTTTTTCAATTGAGCTTTGAACGAAAGAATGAATGTCAGCCAATATCAGCCGCTGACATTGGCCGCTTTGATCACTGACTGGTGGAGGTCTTTGTTGGCGGTGGCGGCCGCGCTCAAAGCGTCGTCGCGGCTCAGTCCCTTGGCCTCGAAGCTGGCGACGAGCTTCCGAAACTCGACCATGGGCTTTTGGGCTGGTGGGGGAATCCGATCGGAAGCTTCTGCGCGGACAGGCGCTGCGGCGTCGGGGGCTTTTGCTAGCGGCTTCGAGGCCTCGACAAGCTTCTCTCGCATTTTGGCTAGATAGCCCGCCTGGGCCTCGACAAGCGTCTTGCCAGAAATGATTGCATCGAGGGCGTAGCCGGGATCGTCCGCGAACTCGGCTTTGATTGCCTCGGCATCAGGATTGGACATCTTTCTCTCCTCTCGAGCCGGGGTTTCGGGCGTCGCCCGGGTAGCCGCCAGCACTTCGGTTTTGCAGTCCGCTCCGAGAGTGAGCACCGATGTCTCTCTCAGTCGTGCTGCGACGTTGTAGAAGGGGCCGTCGATGGAACGTCCGTTGATCATGATGGACATTCCATCATCGACGAATTGAACATCCATGGGGTCGGCACCAACGGAGGCCTGCCATGGGTAGTCGTCATCGGCTAACTCCAGAACAGTCTTGGAATCGGGCGTGTTTACACATGCGGCACGCATTTTTAATTCGCGGCCGTTGTTTTCAATCTCAACGCAATAACCGACAATTCGATGGCGGTCATGCTCGAAAAGTATGGGATGGCGGCCGCGCCCCAAATCAATGCGTCCCAAATCCAGAACAACTGGATAGGACCAACCGCTGAGATCCATCTTGTCGCCGGAGTAAGCATCGATATTGAGCCAGCGCTTGGCCTTCTTTCCATCGGCAGGCGCTTCGTCTTCTCTGACGATCGACGCCTCCGCCCTAATCTGGCCAATAATCTCAATTCGCTCGGTTTTCATTTTCCAGAATCCTCCGGCTGCACAATTTCCGACGTTGACTTCGTGGTGTTAAATGTCGTGCCCTGCGGAACCTTGCGGTTCAGGACATCGCGCCAAGAAATATCCTCGCCGGTCTCTTTAGATATTTTTTGAGCCATGAGAATTGCCTGACGGATTGCGCTGGCCTGATCTTCGACGGTCTCTCTTACTGTGTCCTCCCAGGACAATCCTCGTTCCGCCAAAATGTCGCGCGGACTGCCGAGAAGATTTTCAATTTGGTATGCGTCGGCCTGGGCGTCTTCCAGTGGCTTGATGTAAGACCATCCCGTGAAGGACCACCTGTGACGAACCAGGTCGGAATCAAGCAGTCTCCAGCCGCGCTGGAAGGCCAACCAGCGCACAAAGAAACGATAGGTCGGTGCGCAGAAGTAGTTTTCAAGCCGCGCCTGAAGAGCCTTGAAGCCCTCGCGCGCTTCTGTAATTTCTCCGCGGTAGCCGTGAAAATTGGTTTCACTGGCATCGAGAAGCGCCAAGCAAAGAGGCATGCCGACGTTGGCGCCGATCATTCGCAGGAGCATCCGCATGTGGCCCATGAAATCACTGGTTGCCGCCGAACCACCAATCATGTGCAGTTTTTCGCCGGGAGCACCCTTTACGACGGCTCCCGGGCTTAGTTTTTCATAGACCCTCGTTGAGGTTCCGTAGGTAACGGTCTCCTGTGGCCCCAGTTCCGTATCAGACTCATTGGCCATGGTCCGCTCGATAAAGGTGCCGATGCACGCGCTCAGCTGCTGCTGCAGGATCTTTGCGAAGTTTAAATCGTCGAATTGCCCAGCGAGCTCGACGACTGGTGTAAGCGCTGGCATTCCCCTGTGCATCGAGATGCGTTTTGGTTTCGGACGAATGTGGAAAACGAGCGGGTTGCCGTCAGAGTCAAATGCCGCCCTCGGCGTGTGAGAGCCGTAGCCAGATGTTCTGATTCCCACGCTTTCATATTGCAATAGCGTCGGCGGACTAAACCAATAGCGCAGAGGTCGCCCGAGGTCGTTTATCTCAACGCCATGAATGATGCCGTCGCCGCGCACTCCGCCAAGCGGACTGGTAACCCAGTCGCCTTCGTTCAACTGGATTTTAGGGATATCATCTTCAATCGTCGGGAGCGCGAAAACATCGCCGTCCATCAGCAAGTGATGAATGACTGCCCAGCATTGATCCTGAAATGTGTGCATTTTTGTTGTGTCGCAGAGCGCTGGATTCTTCGCCCAATCAGACCACTCCTGCGAGATCACAGCGTTAATGTCTGGGTTGCCGGTCGCCGGAATGGGCATCGCCTGCTTGGCGATGTTGTCCGTGGCTCGCTCGAGCATTTGGCCGATTACCATGTCGTTGCGGATCATGTCGCGGCTGATTTCGCGGACTCGGCCGTAGTCGAGACCACCGGCGACGTGAGCATCGCCGGTGCCTCCGAGCCCGGTGCGGAGCGCGGAAAAACGAGATTGCTGGGCGGCCCGATAGCCAGCCCTAATCTTCGTCATATCTCCCGCATCACTCCTGATCATCAAGCTCTCCGGAAATCCGAGAAGTCTGCGTAGGTGACTCGATTACCAGGCCGATCCGATGGGCTGTAGGCGAGGACAAAAGAGCGCGCTGTTTTGATCTCTTCGGGGAGAAGGTCAACTCTGTAAGAAACAGCATTGGGGCCCTTCTGAGCGGTCTGCGGTTGGAGCTGAATGATGCGGCGAGCGGCCGCAATGAAGGCCTTGGCCTTGGTCACTCCCGCAGAGTTCGGGTAGGTGTCGTAATCAGCGTTTTCGCTGTACGCTGCCTCAGCTGCCGCTAGCGCCGCTTCAGCCTGAGATGATGAGAGAGTCATTCGCTTTTCTCGATTCTCTCGAGGAGCCAGCAAAGCGTGGCTTCCAGAGATTTGACTGGGGAGCCGTCTGAAATCGTGAGCGGCTCTGATCCTGTCGCCGTGCCACTCACGGCCTCATAAAGCCTCTTGAGCGTTTTTCCCGCGCCAGGCGTGAGGCGAATTCCGCTAATCCGGTGAGCCATGAAGCCCGCGGTCTCCGGAGCCAGCGGGACTTCGAGCAAAACGGGAGTGAGCGAATCAATCTCGGTGGGCATGGATCACCTGTAGGCCGCTAGAAAGTCTTGGCCGTTTCTCTGGAGGGTTTGTTGAGGCCGAGGCATTGGCGCCTGGGGACGCGTGGCGGGAGCGCCACGGGGAGTCTGATCAAGTTTGATTCCCTGGGCATTCCGCTGCCGACAGAGATTGAGTCGGTGCTCCTGAAGGACTTCAACGGGCGGAGCGTTGTGGACTTTGAGATGGTCCTTGAGAGCCATCTGGAGAACCGCGCAATCCCAGTAGTGGTTGGCGGCGCCGTGGCTGGTTGTGCGCCACATCTTCACGAGACCTTGCTTGGTCTTCGTGAAGACCTTGCGCTCAGCCGTCATCTGTTTGCCGTAGTCCTCATCAATGGTCGAGTTCTCTTCCCACTCCGAGGTCTGCCAGAGTTTTACGAAAAGAAGATCCTTGTAATGTTGAGTGTCAATTAATCGGAGAAGCACTCGCTTGAAGTATTTCGATCGCTTCGAGTTTGCGACGATCTCCCTCTCCATAATTGGCTGGGCCATGCGCTTTGCGCTCGGATAGCCCTTGGAAGGAAGGATTCTCTTGGGGTCTGATTCTGCGAATTTATAGACCCTATCGGTGATTGACGAAGCGTCCTTGTTCCCGCCGGCTAGGCCACCGCCAGAGTCAATCATGAGGCGATCGGTCTGCAAACGGAACCCGCCAACAGCCTCAAAGCCCTCGACGTTCCACCACGAATTTAAAGTTCGAGACTTGAGGTCCTCAAAGCTAAAGACTTTGCCATGATCGAGAAGACGACAGCGATCATCGGAGCCCCAGGCGCGCACCGTAAACCAGAAGTGATCGCGCTGACTGTCGGCAGTCGCCAGAATGGCCGCGGTCCAGTTGGGCGCTAGCGCCGGCGGCGTGGTAGTTCTTTTGACCGTGGCGTAGTCGAGCTTTAGAGACTCTGCGTCGAGCTCGTCCTCGAAGATCTCGCCCATCTCCTGATTGACGAATTCCTGGAGCTTCTCTGGATCGTTTTTGACCTTTAAGAACTTCTCGGCCAAAAGGTTGATGTCGGCCCACGGATTGACAAGGGATGAGAACTGGAAGGCCACGGAGGGCCCGAAGACGTTTTCAGGCAGCCCTAGAGACGACACCCATTCACCTTGAGCAATCATGGCTCGGCGATCGCGCTCCTCGTGTTCGTGCTTACACTCCGGGCAGCGAATCCGGGCGAGGCCGCCGGCGACAATCTGAGCGCCCCAAGAGAGATGAGAAATGTCCTCAGGCCGTTTCGGCCAGACAACGTGCTCCCATCGCACATGCCATCTCACGCCGCACTTCAAACACGGCATGAAGTAGTGCCGCTGGTCGGCGCACGCCTTAAAGCGCTTGTAGATGTGGCCGTGACTGAAGGTCGGCGTACTAACACATACAAACTTCCCGCGCTTCTTATAGGTCCTGATTCTGGCGCCTGCGAGCGATAGCGGATCTGCGTCTTTGCCTGAGTTCGTTCCGTATTTGTCGACCTCGTCACAAATTACGTAGCGACAGGGCCGAGTCGCCAGAGCCTGAGGAGATCCCTGAGTTGCGGGATAAATGCGCATCGACGTCAGCTTGATACCTTTTGCGCTGATGTCATACCGTCCGCCTGGCAAGGCCCATGGAATGGAATTTTTGATCATTGGGCCGAGGCGCTCGTCGATGGCCTCCTCGGCCGCATCCTTGGACGGCATCACCCATAGGCAAGGGCCAGGCGCAGCAGTAATCCAAAAGCCCAGGGCATTGCGAACGACCTCCGACTTGCTGGCCTGACTGCAGCACATCAAGGTCACTTCGGTGCAGCCGGGCGTGCTTAGGGCTTTCATGGGCTGCACCGCATAAGGAGTGACAGCATTGCTCCAGCGGCCCGGCATGGCGCTCTCAAACTCGGTGAGAATCCGATACTTCTCGGCCCACTCCGCAGCGTCGGAAACCCGAGCGGGTGAAATGATCTCGCGAGCGACAGAGAGAGATGAGAGGAGTTTGGGATTAATGGCCATCGACGAGCACCTCGCTCAGATCGTCGGCCAAGTCTGCGCGGACCTGCTGAACCCAATTCTCCAGTCTTTGATAAACCTCGTCGGGGTCGGTGAGGGCTGCCAGGGCATTGTTCTCAGAGGCCGGCAGTGCGTCCAGCCTGCCGCGGACCAGACCATAAAGCCTCGAGACGTAGCCTCGAACCTCCTCGATCGAGACAAGTTGGCCGAGCTCGCGATCGGCTTTGATCTTGTAGCCGCGGGCGAGCTCTTCTTCTTTGGCGATCTCAGTTGCGAGCTTGCGATGCTTGAGCTCGACCAGGCTCAGTTTGGAGAGCTGGGCGATTCGCTCGTCGGAGGGTCGGTAGCTCTCCTCCTGTTCGCTGGCTGGACCGACGGCCTGGTCCAGCTTGGTTTCATCCTCAGCTGTGGACAGGCCCGCTTGAGCAGCGCGCCAGGCCTTGCAGATCTCGAGGTCGAAGAGGTCGGGGGTTTTGCCGCCCTTGGCATTCCCTCCGCGCTGAGCCACGGGCATCCCAGCCTTGACTAGGTTGGTGATATGGCCCCTCGTCACACCGAAGGCCTTCGCGATTTCTTTTGAGGTGACCAGTTGCACAATGAATCTACCTCTTAGATAGCTCGGGGAAGGTTGCACCCGGCC
>Ga0100403_1001095_pt1 | contig 25409 bp, 7 predicted proteins | sample CryGeymet201501t_FD_83663 | JGI IMG/M metagenome (GOLD analysis project Ga0100403, IMG submission 83663) | Groundwater microbial communities from Crystal Geyser aquifers in Utah, USA - Crystal Geyser metaG 2015-01t | ecosystem: Environmental > Aquatic > Deep subsurface > Groundwater | place: USA... | reverse complement strand
TCGAGGAAGTATGTTGAATCTCTGGCTTTCGATCTCGAGTAGACCTGTACTTATGGTCTCTCTTGGTAGGTATCGATGCTGGCTGCTTGTTCCTGGCTCGGGCCTCGCGTGAATCTCATTGAGAGTAATGCTGGCCTCTCCATTGTTTAGTGTAGCAAAACGGCCAGGACTGTACCAACCATTATCAGCCCGGTTTCTTCTGTCGAGTTGAATTTGCTGGGACTTGCTCTTGTCGATATTATGGAAGTTATCAACGGCAAGAATTCTTACAGCAAAATTATCTCCGACATTGTCACTAAAGGTGGGAATAGGAGTTCCTGAGGGCTGAACGAGAAACTTATTGATAGCGTCGTCAAAGTTCGTCGGGCCGCCAATGACATCCTGTCCTGGCAGGAGAGCAATAAGTTGAGTCGCGGGCAAGGCTCGAATTCCGAAGCTTCGGCTGTCTATATACTCAGTCAAAGGAGTAGCGGCTGAGCTTCCAGCTGCTAACGTGATTTGTCCTGTAAAATCATCCACAGCCCTGTCGAAGTTGGCCTGGAGAGTTTGGGTCGGGAGGCTACCCATATTTACAGTGTAGTCGTCAACGGTATGGGTTGCTGAGCCATTGAAGCTTGAATCCTCGTCCGAGGCCGTAATTTGTACAAGGTGAGTTGAATCCGGCGCACTTCCTGGAATGAGGTTAAAGTATTGGTCCGTGATCTTAATCTTTAAATTAAAATTTTCATTAGCATCGCGTCTGAATGTCCCGGAATCATCGCGGGCCTCAGCGAGGGTGTTGCTTCCTGGCACAATATCTTGGCCTCCGACAAGGGCCACGGCCCGATATGCGGCTCCGACATCCACTTGTTTGGCTGTGCTATCGTAGTTGTTTGATAGGTTGGTAACAACATTCGGCCTGATGAAATACTCTCCAGCTTTTCTGTGATGAACTCTCAGGTGGGCCACACCTTGGTTAAAGGCAATTCCAGTTCCGCCACCGGTAGTTAAGATTCTTCCATTTGGATCGGGATTGGGCTCACTTTCATTTCCAACTTCTACAAAGCTCAATTTGCCCTGAAGAGATCCATATTCGCCGATGGCTCTGTTGTTGAACTCATCGAGGGCAATGACCCAGATATCGTAGGTAACATCAACATTGCTATCTGCAGTAGCTGTCGAGGGAACGACATTCGTTACGTTCTCTTCAGCCCAATTGATCCCAGATCCACCGCTCCATTGCTCTGAGTGTGCGATAACCACTCGATCCATGGGGCCAGCTTGAACTGCAATCGGATTGGACACGACCGTTAGAGATGGAGGTGCATTTGCGCTTAAAAAATCGGGGTCGACTTCAGCTCGAAGTACGATACTTCCGGTTAGGGCGTAGGCCACTTCAGTGAAATTAGCATCTCCATTTACAAGCTGCTTGGTACGAATCGTACTCGATCCGAAGTAGGAGTCTGCGTGTCCTTGGACGGGAGAGTTCAGAGGATTCTCCTCAACAAAGATACTAATATTGGTGTCGTTCGGATCTAAGATTTCTCCGGAATTTGTGATGTGGTTATCGAATTCATCGTAAGCTCTTACAACAAATGGACTCATGAATGTCGTGCGACTAGCAGGATAAGAGATTGGAGGTTGAACTTCAAAACGCAATTCGTCGATCACTCGTTTAGGACGAATCTCGATCGTTGAAGTGATTGGCAGCTTGGCATCGACAGTGACCTGAGCGGTCAGAGTATGGAAGCCAGCTTTCTTGAGTCTTAATGTCCCTGAATAAACTCCAGAAGCTAGTTGGAGGGTGCCGCCTGAGGTGATGTCGGAACCTCCGCTTGTGAGGTCCGCAGTTTCGCCAACCAATCCTGTGCTAAGCGTGAAAGCGTCTGTTCTTGATGTGACGACGTTAAAGAAATTGTCCAGAGCGTAGACTTCAAAAGCAGTGTCCACGGCGTCGCCGCCATCCGCACTATCATTTCCTCCAGCGTAACTAAAGTTTGGACTTCCAGTGATGGCGTCGCCAGACGAGATTCGGCCCGTATTGAGATTTTGTCCGTCGAGCTTAACAAAGACCTGAGTAAAGCTTGAAGCGTTTACAGTGTAGCTGCTCGAGTTATCATTTGATGAAGGGAAGGTTGTAGAGCTCACCAACAGGTCATGTGTTCCCGCTGTGATGTTTCGCACTTGCATGACGGCAGACCCATTGTTTAGCCCTTGGGTATAATTTCTGGTCACATCCCACTCTGAGGCGGGGTGACTGAGGGTAGCGTCCTCATTGATGTTCTTGGCGATGTTGTAAAATTTGTCGACGGCGTGAACCGTGACTTCATGAGTGACGCCAGCTGTTTTGTCGGTGAGTGCAGCAGCTCCTTGGATGGCCTCGGCTCTTGTGGTGACCCCAGTATTCGACTGAAAAACGGCGGCTTCTTGCGGCAACAAAGCGATGAGTTTTACGGCTGGACCATGGGTGATGTTGAAAGGTTGCGAATTGTGCACAGTGAGAGAGGAGCTTGCGGAGATATTTGTGTTCGTCAGTGCTTTTCTCGCGTAGACAGCAAAAGTTCTTGTACCGGTTCCATCAGTTGTATCTGAGCTGGCGGGCTGGCCGTTGAAGAGCGACATGTCGAGAGTAACGCCGATTCCACTCGCAGCGACTTCGTTATAGTATTGGTCGACGACTTTTGCGTTGATGTTGAATAGGCTTCCTGCTTGGTCGTCCGCAATGATGTTGGAAGGAACGGCCCCGCTGATTACAGAGTATGGATCAGTGCTAGAGTCAACACCGCCAAGAGTCGTAATCTCTTGCCCGTCAAATAGTAAGAAGATTTCACTAGCGGAATTTGGAAGAACCGTAAATTGATCAGAGTCCACATCATCGCTCAAGAACCCCGGATCAACTTTCCAGTCTCCAGCTTTATAAGTCGTGAGCAAGAGGTTTACCTGACCGTTTGTGAATTTTAATGGTGCAAGTGGAGCGCCATTAACTTCAAACTTATAGTGGCTACTATTGATGGGCAGATTCGAAGTGTTGAGAAGTTTAGGTGCAATGGCTGAATCTACGCCGGCGTTGATGTTACCGAATTCATCCAGAGCATAGACCGTCATAGCAATTTGTTCGCCAGCGTTGTCGTTTGGTAGAGAGATGGTATTTTCGATATAGAATCCATCACCATTGGAGTCTGTTTCATCTAAAACTTGGTTTTCGATAGCGACTACGGCACGTTTTGGAATTCCTGGAACGACGTTAATCAAGGTGCTTTGAACGCTAACTGCTGCCGCAGAAGTGGTGGCAGCTGAACCTGCTACAGTCGCATCTAGAACGATGGTTCCTTCTTTTGAGTAGATGAGGTTGGCAAGTTCGGCGATGCCAGAGGGATCAAGAATGTTAGCGGTGTTTGTTCCTACTAAGAATGTGTTGGAATGACCAAGGTCGCTACCGTCCCCTTCATCGACATCATTGGAGAGTGTTGTGTTTACTGAAACTGTTACGCTGATTGGTTGACCTGGCAACTCATTGGCGTTGGTGATGATGTTGTCGTATTCATCAAGGGCTTCGATACGAAGTGGCGCCATCGGATTGGACTGAGAAGCGGGATAGTTCGTTGTCTGTTGGGCGATGATGTTGAGATCATCGATCACGCGTTTCGGTCTAATATCAAGATCGAAGTCGTCAGAAGCGAGTGAGCTACCCGTGACACGGATAGAGTATCTGTTGTCAGCGCGAGCGGGAGTGATTTGGTGAGCGGCAGCGAGCCGACCGTTCGTGAGAGTTTGAGTGACGCCAGTAGTATTGTAAGTGGTGTTAGATGCATGAGTGTCGTTATCAAGGAAGATGTTGACGTCAGAGGAGCCAGGTAAGTCACTAGAGACGTTATAGTACGAGTCGACAGCGACGATTTGCAGGTCGACGTTGTCGCCAGCGTAGTAGTGAGTGAGAGCACCAGTGATCGCGTTGTTGCGGTCGGCTTGACCGTTAGTGAATGATTGGTTTGATCCAGAGGCAGTGGCGTCATAGACAGCAAGGCGGATAGCTGGACCCGGCTCGACATTGTAAGAGGCGATGTTGTGTTCAGTGATGTTGGCGTCAGTTAAAGGAACGAGAGGAGCACCAGTGTATGGACGGTAGTTAAAGTTGCCGAGTACATTTTGACTAATGGAGTGAGCACCAGAGTTCCCGTTGGTGTTACTGGTGACGTGAGTTGCGGAGAAGGTGACTTGTCCGTTAGATGCGAAGGATTTGGCGCTAGGAGTAGCGGCAGCAGTGTCGCCGAGAGTGATAGAAAGCGAGCTACCTGCTTGGATACCCGAAGAGAGTGGTTTGAAGTATTGGTCGAGTAGAATGGCCTGGATGGTCGCGGATTGACCAGCGCGGATGCCAGTGACGGCAGTATAATCTAAAGCTGCAGAAGCTGTGGCCCAGTTAGTGGAACCAGCAACGATGTCGGAAACATCTTGGTCGCCGATGAGGAATGCAAGGTGAGCGGGTTGACCGTGTTTGACGTCGAAGGCAGTGGATTCGATGATTTCAACAGTGGTGTTGTTTGTTCCGTTGTTACAACTGGTAGCATAAGTTACAGAAGGAGCGAATTTGAGTCCAGTGATTGTATCAGCAAGACGGATAGTGGCGACGGGGCTTGCGGTAGCGGTTGTTATGGTTGCGGGAGCAAGAGTAGAAGCCGATCCAAGAGCTGCGACATCAATAGGCACCGTACAAGCTTCAGAGACGACGGTATTGTAATGTTCATCGGTAAGGATGGCGTTGAAGGATACTGGAGTGTCGACGCTAGCGTTTTGAACGCCTGGGCCCGTGATGATGGCTTGGTGAGCTGCGAGGTCAGCGCCTGTGGCTCGACCTTCGTCGAGCACTTGTGATCCGTGTAGAATGAAGGCAAATCGCGGAGTGTTTTGGTTGATGGTGAGCACGCCATTGGTGTTATTGGTCGTGACATTGTTAGCGAGGGAGTTCGGATCAACGTAGTAGTCGCCGGTTTTAAAGATTTTCAGAGTCAGAGAGCGTCGACCGCCGACAAATTTCATGCCCTGAGCGTCAGCCGGAGGCGTGAACTTATAGTTTTTAGCAGGGACTTCGTCGCCAGCAGAGTATCCCGCTCCAGTTGAGTTGTAGCGAAGGATAGGGCTGATGGCGGAGCTGGTGCTTGGATTCAAGTTTTGGAATTCGTCGAGCGCGAGGATTTCAACATCGATGGTGTTACCAGCAAGGAAAGTTGTGTTTGAAGGATTGGATCCACTAAGAGTTTGTCCGGGAACGTTAGTTGTTGGAGCGCCCGCGCCTTCGGAGAAGATTTGGTCGTCGATTCTTGCGATAGCATGAACGGCAGGACCAGGAACAATGATGACCTTTTGAGAGCGTCTATCAGCATCAGTATTTTGAGTCGGAGGAGTTCCAGCGGTTTGAGCGCTGAGGTAGATGGAACCTTGTTTTCCGTAGATGAATCCATCAAAGAGAGCTTGTCCGTTTGTGAGAGCTACTTGGCTACCAGCTTGAATGAGAGCATTGGAGTGGCCGCTGTCCGCATCTTCGTCGATACCGCCAATAATTCCAGTTTCAGTGTTTGAAAGTGGATCAATGGTGATGTTGATGGTGCGATCATTAGCGTCAGCGAAGTCGCCGGAGTTCGTGATGAGGTTGTCATAGACATCGAAAGCACGAAGGGTGAAAGCCTGCATAGGGTTTGTGACGGAGGCCGGGTGAGTAGACGGCGGCTGAGGGTTGAAGCTTAGGTAATCGATGAGTAGTCGAGGTTGAACAGTGAATTGGAAGAAGTCATCATCGAGAGTCGCGTGGTCAGCGGTTATAGTGTAGGCGATGTTAGCGCGAGCGGGGGTGATGGTTTGGTCAACGAAGCCTTGAGCGTTGAAGCTGAGAGCTTGTCCAGCGCCGGCGAAAGCAGAGTTAGAGGAGTGATCGTCGTTGTTGAGTTCGAGATTTACAGATCCCGCTCCAGCTACAATGTTATGGTTGTCGTCGACTTGAGCGATGCGAAGGTTGAGAGGGATACCAGCTTGTTGAGTGGCGACAGCTGAAGGAGCTAGGACTTGAGAGCGAGTGGAGCTACCTGGGGAAAGAGTTTGTTGAGTGGAAGCGTAGACAAGAACTTTGCTTGCCGAGTCGGGTACGACTTCGTATTCAGCAGAATTAATAAGAGTAATAGAAGAAGCAAGGTTGCTACCACCTTTGTATGTGAGAGTTGCCCCGTTGAAAGTTGGAGTGGCTAGGTGAGCATTGAATCCAGTTTGAGCAAAGAAGCGAGCTTCGTTGGCATCGGTGCTAGATACCCTGTGCGCGAAGTTAAAGGTCGCACGTCCAGCGCCATTGAAGGCAAGAGCAGGGCGAGATGTAACGCGCGGGTCACGAAGGCTGAGTCCAACGATCGCAGCGCCGGCGTCAACGCCAGCTTGGATAGGGTTATAGTATTGGTCGAGAAGAGCGGCTTCGATGACTTCAGCAGATCCAGCAGTGATGTTGCCAATACTTTGAAGGCCAGCAATAGCAGTGGCTTGGTTAGTGGTACCGCTAGCGATATTTGCGGTAGTTTGTCCAGGCATGAGTAGGACGAGGTTTTTAGGAGCCCCGTGATCAACCGCGAAAGCCGTTGAGGGAACGATGTTCATGTTTGTGGCAAAGCTTACACCAGTACCTGAGCAACCAAGAGTTCCATTGGCGACACTTGTTGTGCCGCCTTGAGCGCGTACTTGAGTGGAGGTGACATCCCAAGTGAAAGTCATGTTAGAAGTTTGTCCGGCATCGCCGCCAGCAGTGACCGCAGAAGCGATTGGGTCTTGACCAGAAGGTAGTGTGACGTCGAGGTTTAGAGCGTTACATTGAGCAGCAGCAGGAAGAGCATTGAGGTAAGCGTCGGTGATGATATGAGTGAGAGGGATTTGGTTGTCAACGTTTAGAGTTGAAGGGGCGGGGCCCACGATAGCATTAGACGTGATGGTGTTTAGGTCGCCAGGGACAGCGACGTAGGTGTTGATTCCTTCGAGGAGTGTTTGTCCGGTAAGGAGATTGAAGATGTATTGTCCTTGAGCGGGGTCAATAGTGAACGAGTCAGATTCAAAGTTTGTTTCGTAGTTAGAGGAGAGGATTCGGAAAGTACCGGCTTTGAAGAGAGTGATATCGAGTTCGATCTTGCCGCTAGTGAATTTGAGGTTGGTGTCAGAAGTTCCATCGAGGAAGACAGTGTAATGTTTTGGATCGAGGCCGGTCCAGTTAGAGCCATCGAATTCTTGGATTTGATAAGCAAGAGAGACGTTGTTAACAAATTGAGCGACGTTGAAGAATTCGTCAAAGACGTAGATGGTGGCATCGAAAGTGACGCCAGCGTCGGTGCCTGTGACGGTGTGACTTCCTGAGATGAGGTCGTTTTGGTCGTCAGGTTCAGCCGTGACGGTTTGGTTTTGAAGAGCGACATCAGTAAATTTCGGAGGAGCGGGGTTAATGGTGATGATGTTGGAGTTGTTGTTGTTTGCAGGAGTGCCTTGGAGGTAAGCTTGGAGACGGATTTGACCTTCTTTTTTGTAAGCGATTTGAGTGAAGAGAGCGACGCCGTCGTCGTTGACAGAGACAGGCAGGCTAGAAGGTCCGAGATCAACGAGAGAAGCGATAGAGTGGCCAGATGAGTCTTCGTCGACGATGCTGAGGTTGATGGCGGGACGAGTGGGGAAGCTGCCAGTACCGAATTCTTCGGAGTTGGTGATGACGTTGTCGAATTGGTCGAAGATGCTGACTTCGAAGGGGTTCATAGCAGCTGAGTCGGAGGCGTTGTAGGGAGTCGCGAGGCTATTGTTGAATGCGATACGAGCGACTTGAACTTCCGGTTTAATCGAGAAAGAAATGCTGGAGCTTTGTAGTCCCGTTGCTTTTGCTCTTAATGAACTTAGGGCTAGCGCTTTTTCAAACTGAACAAAGTCAACGTTGTTGCTTCCTCCGGGATTACTAATCCAAGCAGTTCCCGGCCCAGTAACATGGGTTTCTGCTTCCACTGCAGTTTTAATTCTTGTATCGTGTACGATTTCAAAAGTGAAGTTAGCCGCGTCATTCGTAAAGTTGTGATACGCATCCACAAATCGAACTTCAAGATCTGGACGGTCTCCAGCATAGAGATCGTAGTCGATCGCTGCTCGATCTAAAACAGCATCGGCCTCTTGATTTTTTCCATGCTGAATCTCTTGTCTGGATGGAGAGTACACCAACACTTTAGTGCGATTACCTGGAGCGACGTCATAGGCTGGCGAGTGATGATAGGTTAGTTGGTCGAAGGCAATGGAAACCGATCCCGATCCATCATTATAATTTAAGCCGATAACGTCTGACAGGCGAATCTGATGTCGGCTAGAATCAACAGCGGCACCATCTGCGGCAAAAGCAACAGACGGATTGCTTATGGTGTTAGAGGTGGCCTGTAGAATTGTGAATGACGCCACGCCCTCTCCAGAGAAGACTTGATTTGTGGTCGTGCCAACATTTGGATCCATAGGATCGACATTGACCGTCGCTCCACTAACACCAGATGCTATTCTATTGAAATATTCGTCAACGAGGACAGCCTGTACGTTATAAGCTTCGCCAGCTTTAGGATTTGGCCAGGCGCCTATGCTACTTACAGCAGTGGCATAGTCTTGAGTTCCCGAGTTGAGTTGAGTGAGGTCTTGAGAAGAGGCGATTAAGAAGACTCGAGCCGGTTTACCATTCTTAACGTCGAAGTCATCTGAGCGGACGATTGTTGGGGTAGCACTTGAATTACAGGAAACAACGTTCAACCCACTTACATAGAGATCCGGGCCTGCCAATCTGAGACTAAAGTTTTCGCTGGAATCCGTTGTCTTGTTTCCAGTCAGTGGGTTGCTAGCCGTTGTATTTTCCAGATCTATCTGAAAAGTACAAGAATCATCTCCAGCCTCAATAACGTTGAAGTACGCATCTGTAAGTGTGTAGAAAAGGTTGATTGGAGTATCGATGTTTAGGCCCGCAGGTGTCTCACCCACGATCGCTGATCTGGGGTTGTTACTTATAGGTGCAATTGAAGGATCATATCCTTCTCGGATGCTCTGGCCATCGAGAGTCACAAAGATATGTGTTGAAGCATTAGCTTCAATCGTAAATTCGGAGCTTTCATTGGCTATTGGATAGTTAGAGGAAACTAGCTTGTAAGTTCCCGCTTTATAAATTTTGAGATCGAGTAGAGCTTCTCCGTTATTGATGAGAAGAGTCGTATCGCTCGTTCCATCCATAAAGAGGTCATAGTGGATGGGATCCAAACCCAAGAAGCTGTTATCTGGTTGTTTCTCAAGAATCTGCAGATTCACAGCTACATTGTCCGCACCGAGTGAGAGGTTTTCGAATTCATCAAAGACCCAAAGCGATACGTCCACAGTTTCGCCTGCGTTAATGTTGCCAGAGACAGTTTCTGGCCCAGAAATGTGATCTGTTTCACTTGATGGACTTGCGTTTCGACTTTGGCCATTCAAGGCGATCGCCGTAACTAATGGTGGTGGCGGAACAACTAAGATCGTTCCCGAATCGACGAGCTTACCTGCATCTCCCACAACAAAAGCTCGCATCGTCATCTGGCCATCTTTGGTGTAGGTGATGTCATCGAAGATAGCTCTTCCACTAGTATCGAGAGTTTTTACGTCGTCTCCCCCCATAAATGAAACACCGTGTCCTGTTCCATCAGGAGTATCTAAGATCGTCAGTTCAATCTCTGGTGCTGCAGGCCAGGTTTCACTTCCACTTGTGCCCATAAGTGCTGCGTTAGTGATGTCATTTCCGAATTGATCGATGGCTTTGACAATAATGTTCGGAATAAAAGGCGTGGCATCGGATGCAGCGTAGGGGGAGTTTGGTGCCTGAGCATATTCGATTGATGCGACACGTGGCTCTGGCACGATCGTTACTTGCCTATGAACCAAGTTCGCAGGGGAGATGCTTCCGGTGAGAGCACTAGCACTTCCGTCTAAAGCACTTGAGATATCTAAAGTTAGTGTTGTGAGTTGAGCTTTCTGAGGTGTGAAAGAACTTGCTCCAGTGAGGCTCAGCTGCCCGCTGCTAAGAGTAAGTCCAGTCAAGTTGGGAGTTCCACCGCCCACATTTCCTGGGTCGTCATTATTAATAGCAAGTCCCGTGACGGTCTCATCAATAATATTGTGGTAGGCATCGACGAGGTAAACGTTTAGATTGAGAGGATCACCGGCAACAAATCCCTCTGACGGGTACGGTGCAACGGGGGAAGAAGGCTGAATCGCTTGCGCCGGGTTTGTTCTACCAGAAGTCAAAGTTTGTCCATTAGCTAGAAGAATGATCTTCTCTTTTGGTCCGGCTTTAACTTGGTACTCTTCAGACGACTGCTCCGTCGTCACTGAAATACTGGATGATGTAATCTGAACTTGGTGTGATGTTTGAGCCGTGTTGAAGACGGAATCTGTTACGTTGGTCATCGAGATTCTAGCGACACCAGAACTAAAAGGAACATTCGAGTAAGTTGTTTCATTGTCATAAGGATCTGTTGTCGTAAGACTTACCGTTTCACCATTGTAAACTGGGTCTGTGATGATGTTGTAATATTGGTCAACAAGAACAAACTTTACTTCTTGAGGAACACCCGCGGTATACACAGTTGGTGTTGCTGGGCCAGGGAGGCCCGCGACCACATCTGCTACTACCTGAGTAGAACCTTGGGGCACGGCACTAACGGGCTGCTCTCCTAGAAGAGTTAAAATGTGAGCGGGGTTTCCGGCTTTAACGTCAAAGGCTAATGTCGGATGTGCCGTAACGCTTGCGGGAGCCACAACGGGGTAAGCGCCGTACTGATTACAAGCACTAGGGTTGGGATTCGGTTGAAGAACAATGCCATTGCCCGCAAATGTTGTTGTGAAGCCATTATTGGCCGAAGGACTCGTTTGATCAGCTCCACTAAACGGAACCACCGCAGATGGCAATGGCTGGAAAGTGAAAGTACATTGGTAGGCCGATGCTGGAATGATGTTGTAGTAAGCGTCGGTAAGATTGTATTGAAGATTCACGGCGCTTTCGACATCAAGGTTTGCCGGTGCACTTCCCAAAATAACGGCGGCGGGGTCGGCTGCGATGTCGGTAACGGCCGGGTCCAAACCTTGTTTGATCGATTGATCGACCGCCGGATCACCGATTGTGACAATAATATTCGCTGGAGCGTTGAACGGCATATTGAAACTCGAAGATTCAAGATCCTGAGCGAAGGCATTAGGCAGAATTTTATAATCACCCGCTTTGTAGAGAGTGATCTGCAAGTCGGCAACGCCATTGACGAATTTTACTGGCGTCGTACCACCAACATTTGTAATTTTGTAATGTTCGCTAGCAACATTGTTGCCGTTTTGTGGTCCTGAAGTATAGACGAGACTAGGGCTGAAATTACTAGCGGTATTATCTGCAATGTTATGAAATTCGTCGAGAGCATAGACTTTGACTTCTAGGACTTCGCCAGCTTTGATGTTTCTTGCCGCAATGGCATCGCTGCCCTGGATTAGATCGTTCTCATCGATGGCATTTTCATGGAAGGTTTCTCCGTTGCTCCCATTGTCTGGAGTGATCTGAACAACCGCCTTAACGGGCTGAGCCGGGTTCACGGTGATTTGGTATTCGGCAAACTTACTAGGCTCGGAGGCGACTTCAGCACGAAGCCAGATCACGCCTTCTTTTGAGTATTTAACATTTCCAAAGTTTGCAACGCCGTCCTGAATTTGTTTCAGGCGGTCTGCAGGAAAGCTATCATCCACAAAATGAGAGCCATCATGACCCGCATCGCTTCTATTACTGGTATCAGGTTCGCTCGGGAGGTTAATGCGAATTTGAATCTCAGGAAGAGGAGACATCGCCGCCAGTGGTCTTACTGCGGAGGTGATACCATTGGTATTGGTGATAGCATTACCAAATTGATCTTTAATCACAACTTGGAAAGGGTTCATGGCCGTTGTTGTTGAAACAGAGTAGGTCGCTGGAGGATTGGAGTTGAAGGCAACAGTGTCAATGACCCGCTCAGGATAGATCTGAATCTTCTTAATATCTTGCGGCGTGGGAGTGATTCCAAGGTTAGTTCCTTCAAGAGTGATGGTTGTTTCTCTCGCTGTTTCTAGGAAAACTCCCGCCCCAGAGGAATATTGTCCAGCAGTTGCCGTGGGAGTAAATGCCACTCCTTGGTTGAGATTCGCCGCCTGAGGGTCGTCACTATAGATCGTGACTGTGTGATCACTACCAACAACGTTGTAAAATCTATCTGTAACAAAAGCGTTAAAATCTAGGTCTTCTCCCGCAAATTTCCAAATGATATTTCCAGAAAGGGCTTGGTTGTAGCTTTGTACTCCTTGAATCAGATTCTGTCCGTCAGCGACAAGGACAACTTCTTCTGCTCCAGCGGCTTGAACGAGGTAATCCTTACTAGGCTGAACATTGCCGCCAGTCACTGGTAAAGCACCCTCAAAAACAGGTGTGACATAGTGATCGGCAACACCACCGCTTGTGGCTCTAAAGTCTGAGATATCAAGGCTGACGACACCGTTTACGAAAGTCTTAAAGCTAGGTTCAACATCGTAGGGATCAGAGGTGGAAAGTTTGACTCGGGAAGGTCCGGAACCAGTATGACTTGTGACAATGTTGTAGAATTCATCGACGGCAACAATTCTTATGTTGTGAAACTCGCCCGCAGTTCGATCAAGAATTGTTGCAGCACCTTCTTGATCAAGCGCTGCTGTGAGTGTATCGTGTCCACCATAAATCTCTTCCTCCTGGAGAAGGGTGATTATGTGCTCGATGTTTCCGTGTTTGGATACAAAAGGTGAGAGGTCCTCATCATCCAACAGAGTGGCGTGTTCGATATCCACAAAAGCTTTGTCAGCTACAAACCAGTTAGGAAGTGATTTCTTAAACTGCACCGTAAAATCAGCCGCACCAGATGATAGAGCTTGTGTTCCACCGCCAACAATCACTGCGTTAGGATCCTGAGGGGTGCTGATGGTCACACTAGAGCTAGCTTCGGGCCCAGTGCTAATCAAATTATAAAACTCATCGACAAGTAGAGCTCTTACATTCACATCGCTACCCACGACAATATCGGGGATGGGAGTGGGAAGGGCAGCTGCCAGATTGAGAGATCCCTCGACAAGTCCAGCCACCTGAGAAGAGTGCGCAAGAATCACCCGGTGCGGGTCGCCTTCCAAGACATCATAAGTCGAGTTGATCACGTCTCCAGGGTATTGGTTCATACGAACACCAAAGTTTCCAGCTTTACGGTGTGTGACTTCGAGTTTTATGATTCCAGTCATGGGAATGAGATTGCCCGGTTGCCAATCAACCATAGCGGTATCTGGATCGTCATCGTGGTCAATCTGAAGAACTCCAGCCACGCATCCCGCATTTTTACCGGCGTCAAGCTGGTCAATGTCAGCACCCGTGTCAGCACATGGTCTTATGAAAACATTGGGGTCGTCTGGATTGCCGGCCGAGTTGTAAATTTTTGGATTGAGGAACATTTCCCCTGAGCCCACAACGTTGTTGTTTGCGTCAAGCGCTCTGACCACTAGGGCAAAGGTATCGCCGACTTTAGCCTTAAAGCTTGGAGGCGGGCTTCCAGCTGTAGGGTTACTTAAGAGGTCACTGACCAATGTTTGAGAAGCTGTGAAGGTTTGTCCAGGAAGTTGAGTGATCGTTTTTACAGGAGGAGTGGGAATGACATTGATGCGTCTATCAACAATAAAATCTTCCCCAGTGATGTCTGATTTTGGAAAATCAGAAACGGGATTTGTCAGAGTCTGATCGAGATAGGCCAATATCCAAATGAATCCCTCGCCAGTGTAGGTGAGATCATTCCATCTCACGATACCATCTACAGCATTTTGATATCTGACAGTGCCATCAGCAACAAAGCGAGAGTCATCTCCGACCTCGGTTTTAGTAACGTCTGGAAGGTCGGGGGCATTTTGGTTGATCATCGTGCTAGCGTCGATGAGATCGTCGCTATCTGCGTCGAAGGGGTGGTCCCCGACACCTGAGAGATTCGCTCTCCAATAAGGAACGATCTCGTCAGAATTAGTAATTCTATTGCCGAACTGATCGAGTAGTTCTACCGAATACTCCGACATAGGTTGGCTGCTACTTGTAATGTAAGGACTTGCAGGCTGAACAAGCCATGCAATGCTATCGATTACTGGCTCAGGAACAATCTGGAGACTTCTAACTTCTATTGGATTCAGCGTTTCTTGATGATTGGTCGCTGAAATCATTTCCAAAAGGCCGACTTGTGTAGCTTTGACGGAAAAGGTAGCTGCTCCTGCGGTCAAATTTCCGGTAATGCTTGATTCTGTCGCTGAAGTATCAGCCCCGACCAAAGAGGTCGCAGTAAAGTCCTGGCCTAATAACGACGATTGGAATTGCACGGTAACTTCTGCATTATGACCAGTCGCAGGCGATGTAATTGGGGTTCCATCAGGTTGGCGACCGCTGATCTGGAAGTCTTGAATATTTCCATACTCATCCCGGCCTGATATCGTGAAATTAACATTCACATTCGCATATTCTTTCCCTAAGCTAATAGGATCTTTTCGAACGGCGATGTGGTCTAGGCCAGGAGACATCACCACAAAGGTTTCTGATATACCCGTTTGACCAAATATTTCGGCTGTAAGCTGAGGAGTCTTTTTACTGTTGAAGAAAGCGACTTCGATATCATTGGTGCTCTCACCCGCCGCAAAATCAAGACTCGCCGAAGTACCATCGATGAGCACTCCATCCACATAGATTTCGTGATCGAGTCCGTAGTCAGTCAGCGAGTTACCGGCAACATTGAGAAGAGTGGTTACATTTGTGGGGTCATCTCTTAAGGGGTTGTCGTATCTGTCAATTCGGCGAATCTTCACGTCGAAGCGAAATCCTGCCACTTGAGTTAAGAAGTCGCTATCGGAGTCGACCAAAGTAGTCCCGTCGGGGAGAGTGCTAGACGTATCCTGGTTAACAGCATCCACAACAATTTGATAAAGAGGGCCTGGGTCGATGATAAATTGGGCTTGCGCCTGGGGGAGATTGCCTACTCCAGGGAAGTTGTAGTCGGCATTAAGTGTGACGGGTATCGTAGCCGAACTAATCACTCGCGTAAACACATCGAGGCTGCTCGCGATGACACTGCTACCATGGCTGCCAGCTTGAGTACCGTTTAGATCAAAGTTTCCGAGGGCATCACCTGTCCAAGTAGCATTCACATCTTGAATATGGTTTCCATTGACGTCGTAGGTTGCCGCAAAAAAGTCAAACACGTCTTCCACGCGAATGGTTTTTTGGGCATCATCCATGAACTGGCTATAGCTTTTATCTACCCCCACAGAAGTGATGCGAAGTTCAACAGGAATACCCGGATTTAAAGTAGGTCTGAGGATGTTACTGATAACAGCATTTTCATCTGTGATCTGGATGCTTAGCCTGTCAGCTTGCGCTGGGGCGTCATCATCGAAGGCATTGGCAAGTGACAAGTTTGGAATCGTCGCCCGGCCACCAACTAGAGTGATTGGTGTTGCTCCCACAGGGAAATTTTGTGGTGTCGTCCCATCGGCTGAGTTCGTCACATTTTGTAAGTCGACAGTGAAATTTAGTGTCTCGTTAACAAGGGCGAGGTTGTTGTCGGAGTCTCTCGCTTCAATAGTTAAGGTGAACGGCGCCGTTACATCGACGACGTTTGTGTCACTACCCTGTGAAATTGCGATGAAATAATTATCTACCCCTGTAGCTAAAGTCGTTCCATTGATCGTCAGATCAGGGAGGGGATTGCTTCCAGCAGTTCCGTAGATCGGACCGGTTGCAGAAATTCTGATGCTGCCGGGTCCAGCCAACGCGGGTGCAAACTCACCAAAGGCACTTGGGCTTAATGGAGTTAAGTTTGAGGCAGAGGTGACGCCTGTCCAAGTTCCACCCCAAAAACTACCCGCCGTCCAAGTTGAGGGAACGAGCTCGTTAGCTGGGACGATATTTCCTCCACGGTCCACAGCCAACGCCGTCCACACCGTGTCGGGTTCGCTAGCAGCGACAACCCAATTGCATTCTGATCGATCGAATGGGCAGAGAAGAGCTTCAGCAGCAGAATAGTCGTAGGTAGAAGCATTTCCAGTCACGCCTTTGAACAACCAGATCGAATCAGCGCTCTTACCTACATCTAAGCCCGGCAACACGGTTAGATCAATCGTCCGGTTGATCACGCCTTGCCCAGCAAAGCTAAGGTCTACATTAACATTAAGTTTCGGGTCAGAACTTCCTTTTGAATCGAAGAAATAGGTAACTAATGGAACATTGTCTGTATTTTGTCCATTTTCAAAAAAGACAAATCCATTACTAGTTCTAAGCGCAGTGCTCTCGCTAGCGCTTGGATTTGGATCGTTGACTTTATTTTGATTCAAGTTTGGATCTTTTAAAGGAACCACAGGGAAGCCGTATCTTTGTGCTGGGTAGGGGGCAGATCGTGATGTCTCCGCAGCCTCAAAACTCACAAGTGCTACTGCGGAGAATGCGTTAGCCCCTTGGTAGTCTGCGCGTAGGCGGTTGCCTTTGGCATCTTTAGCCGTGTGGTGAACCCTTGCAGGATAACCAGCTCTAATGACGTTCACGGGATCAGTGGCTAGCGCGCCGTCTTCAGCCACATAGAAATCAAATTGAGCCGCCACTCCACGCTCCACAAAAAATTCCTGAACCAAGTTTGGCAGAGTAGCGGAAGTGTCTGTGATAACGATTTCACCGTCCCCAGTTCTTTGTGGTACGAACGTCTGCATGGAGACATTGCCAGACAAATTCATCACATCCGAAGCAACGGCATCAGGGTCAGCTGGAACAACGTTGCTTTGGCCCCATGAAATCGATGAGCCACTAGGAGTCCCCAAGTAGTTTCCAGCGGAATCCACGATAGCGGCATGAAACTCTCTCGAAGTTTCATCCGCATTGACGACGATATCTGTTGAAGTGTCGTAGGGTATAGCATTGTCTGCAGTGGTAGCCAGATCGCCATCGCTTCCCGCAGGTCCGTTGGCTTTGTCTGCGATCACATAGCCAACAGGTGCTCCGCTATTAACGATAATAGTCTTTTTAAAGGTGTCGCCAAATCCATCTTCACCATCACCCACACTCATCTTGGCATTGACGAGGCTATCCTTGAGTTCGAAGGCATTGGGGAGCATACAAACCCCCTCATTAAATGTACATGATAGATCAAGATCATTTTCTTGTTCGACATTATAAAAAGTCCAATTTTGTCCTGTCCAAGATTTTTTAGTTTCGAAATCCACAACGAGGTTGATGGTTTCGTTGTAGTCTCTGACCAGGTTATTGTAGGAATCGAGACACTCAACGCGGATTCCAAAATCATTTCCGGCTACGACAATATTCCCGGCTGAAGTCGTGTTGGCGTCAAGCTTGAAACAGGCGAGTGAGTCAATGGTTCTAAGATCAAAGTAAGCTTTGTTAACCGTCGAGAAAATCACAGCTTCAACTTGGAAGAGTAAGCCATATTCAGATGGCGCTTTCACTCGAGAAGTAGCGTAGCCATCCTCGTCCGTTTCAACTTTTGGGTTTAGTATTTTGGCACCTTGGACCGCAGCAGGGTCTTTAAATCCAAAATCAATTTGAATGTCACGTACCGGATCGCCCGTGATCGCATTAGTCACTCTAACTTTGAGGTCGTAGTCAAAGTTTCGGAGAGGGACGGCACTTTGGTCGTTACCCTCGATGATTTCGATGTTAAGGCCAAGAGTGTTGGCTGCAATCTGTTCGTTACCAGCTCCGCTACATGCACTAAGAAGGCTGAGTAAGGCGGCAATGACAAGTGAATTTGAAGATACTCGGAAACGGCAAAGCGTCCTACTTCTTAGAAAACATCTTAATGTGGCTATGTATCTATTCATAAATTTTGCAAACGTTCATCAGTTAAGATCAGCTCGGCCAGTCTTAAGTATAGAATTTCATCGGCTATCGGTTTGTTTAAATTGAGTTAATTTCCTTAAAACTCAAAAATTAAATTTAATTTTTTGCGCGATTCACAAACAAAAATCTTTACTCAACTTTCACACTAATAACTGCTCATTCTGGATACTCTGACTAAGGGCCTTAAAGGCTCATTGGTTAGAAAGGGTAAGACATTGCTATCTACGGTACGTTTGCGAGCTCTGATTAGGGCAAATTATAGATCGAGGAAATATCCACATGTTGGTGTGATGTCTCGCGCATCGGTATTGCCGCTTGTATTCTTCCTTTCCACTAATCTCTCAGCGGCTGAAAAGCCGAAAGCTGATTCAGAGCCCATGCTCAAGTGGCTGACCCAGAACCGAGTCTCTTATAATCCATCATTAGACTTGAGAAATCGTTGTTTAGAGATTTCTGACAAGAGTCAAGATAGCAACACTCTTGAAGCATCCAGAGTATCCAATTTAAGCAAAGACTGTTTCGGCGTGTGGATGAAATCAGCTTCTATTAAGCATATCGATGTACACGCCACGGGGGATGCTATTGCCATTGCCTATAATGGAAGTGTGCTGATTCAGGAGCGTAAGGCTAAGGTGCTTAGCCGTAGGGTTATTTCAGGCGCTTCCACATTAGTTAAGAACCTAAACAGCCTTTCAATTAATCTGGAGAAGGAGGAGGTGATGGCCCTGAACTCCGCCGAGGGGAGGGTCGCTATTTGGAGCCTTTCAGCCGACGGTTTCGTCGCGCCCAAGAGATATGTATCCTCTGAGGTCTTCAAGATGGCTACTGCACTGACGTTTTTAGAGGGCTTGGACCTCATCGCAGTCGCCGCTGATCGCGGCTATGGCCTTAATATTTACCGGCGTTTAGCTCATTCGGCTTCACCCAAGCCAGAAAACTCTACACAACCTCTCGAGACTTTAAATTTGTCCTCTATTGTTGGGGAGTCAGTTCAGATTACGGATCTTTCCTGGAACAGGGACCTGAAGCAACTTATTGTTTATGATGCAAGTACCTCTCGGATTCACATTCTAGAAAAACAACTCGCAGCTTCAGCGGGCTTTCGCCATGTGAAAAGTATGGATGCGAATGCTCCTAGAAATACGGATGTACACATCTCTGCTGATTTGGCCAACAACGGGATTTTCCTCATCAACGATAAATCTGAGCTCGCAAAACTGCGATAACGTTTCCGAGACTAGCAGGCTTTAAATCTTAATCTGTGCGCCGGGAATGGTTGGTGGGAATTTTTGAAGCGCTACGATCCATCTCAACAGCTTCAAATCCTTGGTATTCTTAGCAGGACCGCGGCATCTCGGCTCTTAGAGACAAATGGGGCACCTGCCATCCCCGCTAAGTCCTGCACGAACACCAAGTATTTGAATCTATTGAGATCAATCACGATGCGATTCTAAAGCTCCAGAGCTACCAACCATTCCCGGCGCATAGTTAAGATCTACTTTGCTTTCGGAGATTTTGGGGGATCAAGAGCGTTTACCGGCTGGTTCCCATCGTCTTCTGCATATTTGAAGTAGACGCCGAGCCCTAATGGCATTCCTTTCGACGCTGGGTAGAGCACCCTTACAACCACTCTTCGGTTTTTCGCCATATTTTCCGGAATCCATTCACCCTTGGTATCTTTATTCTCCAGAATTGGTCTAGAGTCTGCAAGTCCGATAGAAACAAGATTGGGCCGTTCAAATCCCTTCTCTTCGAAGACTCTGATAACGGCGCCCGCCCTCGCAGAACTGAGTTCCCAGTTTGAGGGAAAGATTGAAGTCGCAATAGGCAGCGGATCAGTATGTCCTTCGACCATGATTCGATAGTTGTTGCCTTGTTCTGCGATCTTGTCTACCAAAGCATCGATCTTTGAGTAGGCATCTTCTTTGATCCTAGCTTTTCCGAGGTCGAAAAAAGCTTCCATTTTAAGGTTGATCTCAAGGCCTTCTCGAATCTGTTTAACTTCAACGACTTCTTTGAGCTCTTCTTCCTCGATAATTTCGTTCATCATCTCCTGCATTTCATTGGGATTGGTTTTTAGTTTTCCGGAGAACGCATCAGAAAACACCTTTGCTTTGCGCGAAAATGTTTGGGGATCGAAGTTGGCAAAAGCGATAAGTAGGATAAAGAAACAAGCGATCAGGGTCATCAAATCCGCGTAGGAGACGAGCCAAAGTTGGTCATCGCTTGAGTTGGGCTCGTCCACCATGTCCTTGGGCCTTCGAGCTTTTGATTTTTTGGGAGCCTTTGCGGCTTCTTCTAAATCCTCAATTTCCGATTTGTTGTCTTCATCACTCACGAGTATGCACCGTTATTTAATGACTTCTTTCCAGTCGAGCCGTTGGGCGGGGAGTAGAAATGAGTTGAGTTTCTCCGCCATTACAATCAAGTTGGTGTCTTCAATGATGAGAACGATACCAGCCAGAATGATGTTGTTTTTAATTTTTAGTTGTTTGGCGCCATTTTCGAGATTTTCGCCAATGGGAACAATGGCCATGTTAGAAATAATGACTCCATAGAGTGTTGTGATCAGACAAACACCCATGGCAGGACCTACTTTTTGCATGGCATCTTCCCCGCCTAGGTTGGCAAGAAGCACGACCATCCCGATAGTCGTTCCCATCATTCCGAAAGCAGGTGGGTATTTGCCCATAGTCTTAAATTTCTCCGCATCACTCAAGTAAGAGGCGTAGATGGTGTCTTTACGACTCTCCATAATTTCATAGATCGTATCTGCATCCATTACGCCTTCTTGAACGAGCTGCAATCCTTCATTGAGATAGGGATCTTTGGAAGTTTCAAGCGCCTTTTTGACGCCACCGGTTTGATAAGCTTGGGCCACGCGAAGAATGTCTGCGATGACTTCGGGAAAATCGATTTCAGATTTTCCTTTGATGACTTTATTGAGAAAAACCTTTAGCAGGGCGAAGACTTTGTTCATTTGAAATGAAATCGAAATGGCAGCGATACTTCCACCGACAACAATAAACAAACTGGGGAAGTCCCAAAACATCATCATATCGTCCGTGGCGAGGAAGAATCCTGTCACCAGTACGATCGCTGCAGATACGAGGCCTATAATGGAATAAATATTCATGATTTCATATCTTCATCTAGGTGTTTATCGAGTTGAGTATGAATGGCCGTCGTCGTTTTGCTTGCTCTTTGGTTAATTCGTTTTCGATTCAATCCGGCACGGATAGCGTCGGGAATTGATGCTGTTCTCCAAGTTGTTCTGATCTCTTTCGAGTCTTCTTCGATCTGCGATAATTCATGATAGTCACAGATTTTGAACTCGATCTTTTGTTTTACAATCTGAATCGACTCATGTGAGACGATGCTTGGAATCATCATTTTTGCTACTTCAGTTCTGACTGGAGCAATGAGCGTTTCCCAACCCTTTGTGGATAGAATTTGCTTGCAGATGATCCATCCCTGATTCTGTTTTATATCAATCAAGAATTTTCTGAGTTCAGACTTCGGAGTAGTAAGGACTAGCTTCACAAAAGCATCGTCTTGCAGAATGTCTTGGTAGCTAAATTCTTGCGAAAGTTTTAGTAGCCAGCGATTGAACATTCTCTCGGAGATCAATCTAGAGTTTTTCGTGCAACTCATTCCAAGCAGCTTCAATACACGGCTAGAGCTCTCGGAAAGTTGCGAGGTGAAGAAGCGAAATTCCCACGAGGTTGGATCTTGTTGCTTCAAGATATGAACAATCGTCTTGTTTCTCTGTGCAACTTTTTCGTCCAGCCTAGCAACGATCTCGCGTATGGCTCCATTGAGAGTTGACGGCATTTTAATCTGAAGATCTTTTCTCGAGGCGTCTATTACAATGTCAGTTACGGGAGAAACTCTTCTTGATGTGAATTTGGGAGGAGTAGGTGGCGGTGGCAACTTAATCTTCCTGGGTGCGGGAAGGGCCGTCTCTTTTGCGGGAGAAGCCATTGCCTTGCTTGATACCAAAATTTGTTCGGGTTTTGTTTGGGTCCCTTGTTGAGCTTTTTTCTTGGGAGCCGTGGTTTCTTCGCTTTTGCGTCTAAAAAACTCCGTAGCCGAATAGAAAATGAGTCCAATCCCAAGACAGGGCAGGACAATTGTGGCAACTCCAAGCAAAACTGACCAAATCAATTGATTCATATAGATTAAGATCGGATTTAGTTTGGAAAACCTTGATCTTGCACTGCGTGATTTTGGCTTGATTTCGGGATTTTAGGTCGATTGGTCGTTTTTGCCGCAACCTTTCGCTGAAGCACTTCAAAAATTGATTATTTTGAGGATTTCTTATGCCTTGCGGAGAGAAAGCCATTGACGCTACCAGGCTCCTCTTGTAAAACCCCCTGATTGTTATGAAAGACGGTATTCATCCAAAAAATTACGATTTCGTGGTATTTCAAGATATCTCGTGTGAACTCAAGTTCTTGACGCGCTCCACAATGCGCAGCAAAGAGACCATCAAGTGGGAAGACGGTAAAGAATACCCTTTGATCAAGGTCGATATTTCAAGTGAATCACACCCGTTCTTTACAGGTAAGCAACGTATGTTGGATACTGAAGGACGTGTGGACAAATTCAACAAGAAATACGGACGAAAGTCTTAGAGATAGTTTGATCGGCAAGATGCCTTTTTGCCGATCAGCCTTAACTTTGAGACCTTGCCTTGAGGCTTCGATCATGAAGCTAAAGACAGAGTTCAACTTTTCGAAATATACTTTAACCGCTGGTGCATTCAAGGCACTCGCGGTTTTTTCGTTTGTTTTTTCAGTCGCGCCTTCTTACTCGGCGGTCAATGAAGAGCAAAAGGATTTTCAACAAATTCAATCCGTCTTGAAAGATGCTGCTTGCTCTCGCAGAGGCGAGGGAGTCTCCTACGTTTTCAAGAGTACGATCAGTGAAGACTTTTTGTCGGTCGATTATTCATGCCCACGCAAACTTCGTATCAGAACGAAGGGGGCTTTGATCCCGAATATTGAATTCATCACCAATGGGAATGAGGCTTGGAGAGCGGTTCCTGAGCTCCCCAGTAATCCAGACCAATACAAATCTGCCCTATTGGAGCACTACTGGTCTTTGGAGGGGTATGACTTTAGTTTGTTGTTCGAGGTCTTTCCTCCTCTGCGCGAGCAAATGCTCAAGTTCCAGAAGGAGCAATATGATGAAGCCCAGAGGGCAGCCGTCGATGCGCATAATTTCAAATACTATGTGAAGGATGGCTTTAAGTGGGTGGAGCTACTCATGGCTAAGCAGCTACTGCCACCTTATAAGCTTTTATTTAAGTTCACTCTCGGAGACTCAGACCTCGTGGCGATACATGTTGATATTTCGAAGCACTTAGAACATTTAAAATTTGAGCGTGTTTCAAAAAATGCTTCCATGAAGTTCTCCGAGTTACACTTTAACCCGAGGATTCCCCAAGAATACAAAATCACTTACTATCCGAAACGGAAATGATGTATTGATCTGGCAATTTAAAGCCAGCCTCGACATAAGTATCTTTCTGCAGGGTCGCCATTTCAGGAACGGCACGGATTAATTTTTGTGCTCTTTCTTTGCCAACTTCTTTGACCCAGTTGTCGAAATCCTGTCTGGCTAGCTCTGCAGCCGGCACTAGTTTGTTGCTTTTGTAGGGGTCTAGAAGGTGAAAGATGGTGATGTCATTTTCAGATATCAGCTTGCGGACCTCTCCGGTATATTTATAGAGCTGGTAAACACCGACTCTTCGTGGATCACTCATCTCTATAACTTTCCAAGACACATTTTCCCCAGAATTAACGGAGGCTAGTATTTTTTCAACTTTTGATGGAGGATTCTCAGCCTTCTCGTTGCCTTTGTCTTTCTTCGGGAGCGTGTTGGCCTGGGCTGAAGGTAGCATCCATTCACTCAGACTTCGGTATAGATACTGAGCATGTTCAGTAGACGAATCCAGCGGAGAGAGCATCGACCCTCCGACACATGAGGTGGAGTCCGTCATTCTATAGACTTTGACCTTGCTGGAGTCGTATCTTTTTGTGTTCGCAGCCAGGGAATTGGGCTGAGAAAAGTCTGAATACCACTGGCCCTCATAATAAATCTCAACGTGGCCGGAGCTACCTTGGCCCGAGTTGTGAGGCATGTCTTTCACATCAAAATTTTGGTAAGTCGGGTTAGAATCTTGAACGCTCGCATAGCAAGGTGGAGCCCATTTGTTTAGTATGGATGTGCTCCAGCTTCCCGCATTGGCGCTGGATCCAACCTTCTTAGGCATCAGAATATCGAGCAACTCGCGGACGCCCCTGCCGCAATTACCAGTCGTGTAATTGCCATTTGCTTTATCCGTTCTCATTTTAGCCAATCGGGCTTTGAAGGCCTCAATGTTCAATCGGTTTTGAGCTCCGGCAGGTGCCTGTTTTGTTGTGTAGCCACCGCTTGGAACCGCTGAGCTACCACCGCCTCCAGCGTTGCCCGCGCCGCCGCCACTTCCGTGTGCACCTCCACCTGAGCCCCCGCTTCCGCCACCTGGGCGTTGCGCTCCCGATCCTGTGAGGCTGGATCCACTGGCGAATGCTTGTGGAGCAAAAGCCATAAGAAGTCCCGCAAATGCGAGCACAGCGGGCTTCGTGGTCGTGCGATATGATGGGTGGGGTTTCTTGCTATTTTGAATCGTCATAAATTGCCTAGAACCAGTCTAAGGCCCCCCACGGTGAAGGTCTAGTTAGGACTCTGTTAAGAATTTGTTGAAACACCTCAAAAATGTCTTTTGGCAGCATTTTTCCTCTAGAATTGGCCTAAAAAGTCATTCCCTTAGCCTCACAATTTGAGTATGTAAGGGGATAATGACTACCCCTCAATACCCCGCAAACCCTACTATCAATCTCAAGGTCGGCTTGGCTGAAATGCTCAAGGGCGGCGTGATCATGGATGTGGTCAATGCTGATCAGGCCAAAATCGCCGAAGACGCTGGTGCTGTTGCTGTTATGGCTCTAGAGCGAGTGCCTTCTGATATCCGTAAAGACGGCGGCGTAGCTAGAATGTCCGACCCAAAAATGATCGAAGAGATCGTAGCCGCGGTTGAGATTCCAGTTATGGCCAAAGTTCGCATCGGCCACTTCGTCGAAGCCCAAATTCTCGAAGCTATCGGCGTAGATTACATCGACGAGAGTGAAGTTCTTACTCCCGCCGATCACGCTTACCACATCAACAAACACGCTTTTAAGGTTCCTTTCGTTTGTGGCGCTACAAATCTCGGAGAAGCTCTTCGCCGTATCGGTGAAGGCGCGGCCATGATGCGCACCAAAGGTGAAGCTGGAACAGGCGACATCGTTGAAGGTGTTCGTCACCTCAGAACCATCACTGACCAAATCAGAAGACTTACAGTTCTCAGTGATGAGCAATTGATGACCGAGGCCAAAGAACTTGGTGCTCCTTTCGAACTCGTTTTGAAAGTTGCTAAAGAAGGTAAGCTCCC
>Ga0100403_1001092_pt1 | contig 25453 bp, 24 predicted proteins | sample CryGeymet201501t_FD_83663 | JGI IMG/M metagenome (GOLD analysis project Ga0100403, IMG submission 83663) | Groundwater microbial communities from Crystal Geyser aquifers in Utah, USA - Crystal Geyser metaG 2015-01t | ecosystem: Environmental > Aquatic > Deep subsurface > Groundwater | place... | reverse complement strand
TCGGTGAAGACGACCGCGCTGTCGTACGCGCCGTCCGCGCGCACGATGAACGGCCGCGCGGCGATCGACGTCGATGCGCCGACGTGATGCCGCCGTTGGTACGTCGACTGGAGCGCGGGCGTGCCGACCGCCGCGATCACCGGCGTGATTTGCGCAAGCGTCGCGCGCGTCCAATCGGTCGTTGCGATCGCATTGCCGAGCGCGGGATCGATCGCGAGCGCCGGCGAGTACGTCCAGCCGTATTGGTAGTACGCAGCGAAATCGACCGGGCCGCTGTTCGTCGAGAAGCGCGCGCCGCCCGACGCGCCCGAGAAATCGTCGGCCGGCAGCTTCGTCTGGCGCAAGAGCGGCTGGTACGCGCCGAGGAGCGACGGATCGACGAGCTGCGACAAGCGATTGAACAAGCCGCGCAGCGCGGGCGGCGCGCCCGGCTGCAAGAACGCCCAGTTCGATCCGTACGCGTCCACGCGATCCGGAACGAAGAACGGCTGCCCCACGAGCTCGAGCTCTCCGAACCCGAGCGCGAAGTCGGCGCGCAGCGCGAGCGTCGGAATGCGCAGCACGTCGGTCTCGGTGAGGATCGGATCGCGGAGGTCGCGCGGGTTCAAGACATCGTTCGGCGTGAACGCGTCGGAGTTGCCCCACGCGATCCGCTGCTGCCCGACGCGCAGATCGAAGCTCGGCCAGAAGAACCCGAGGTACGCCTCGCGGAGCTGCGCTTCGTATTGTCCGCGCGCCGCCGTCGGTGTCGTTCCGTTCGTCGCGTCGAAGCTCGTGTGCGACATCAGGCGGTAGCCGATGAGCCCGGAGACGACCGCTTCGAATGCTTTGCCGCGCACGTAACGCGCGCGCAGGTTCAAGAGCTGCTCGCCGATCGCTTTGTCGAAGGGCACGCGGATCGCCGCCGGATCCGAAGCGTTCGCCTGATCGCCTTCGATCGCGCCGGAGAAGCGCGTGCGCGCCCAGCCGCGAAGCGAAAATTCGTCCGTCGCTTTCCGCGGCGGCGCAGGCGCAGGCGCAGGCGCGGGAGGAGCGGACGCCGACGCAGACGGAGTCGGCGCGCTCGGCTTCTCGCCGAGATCGATCTTCTCGACGACGTCGCCGGCGCTCGACGCAGGCGGCGGTTTCGGCGGCGGCTTGGACGGCGGCGCGGCGGCGGCGGCCGCGACGAACGACACGAACGCGACGATGGCCCCCGAACAGAGGAGCGACTTCAAGCCATCAGCTCTTCTCGAGCGTGCGCACGGTGAACTCGTCGTCGCCGATCGAGTCCGTGGGCTTCACGTCGTCGAGCACCAAGTCCGTCGAGCGCCGGTCGGCGTGGTTGTCCATCAGCGATCGCGTGATGAACCAGCGCCCGCTGATCCGCTTCACTTCCTGCACGGTCAGCGTCTTCAAGTGCACACCAGACTTCGCGAACATCTTCGCCTTGAGCGGGATGAAGCTGTCCTTCCTCACCCACATCTCGATCTTCGCATACGTCGCGTCGCCGCCCTTCGGCACGATCTCGAGGTGCCACGTGTCGTACGACGCGAGCTTCTCTTCGCCGAGGAGCTTCGCGTTCGAGTCGCGGATGTCGCGGCGATCCATGTCGGCGTACGTGAAGTCGGTGCCGACGAACGACGAATTGCGCGAGCCGCCCGCGATGCGCCGCGCGCGTTTGAGCTCCGGGAGGAACAGCCAGCGATCGTCGTCGCCTTGCTTCTTCTGGATCTGCAAGAAGCTCACGCCCGCGAGATCGCCCGGCGCGGTCACGCGCACGATGCTCTTCGCGAGCGTCCCGTCGTAACGACGCGACCGCGCGGTGAACGCGAGGTTCTTCACGCGGCCCTGATCGTCCTTCAGCGTCGCGCGCGCCGTCACTTCCGCGCCGGAGAGCCCCCACGGATCGGACTCGAGCACCTTCTCGACGATTTGCGCCGCGGTCGGCGCGGCGTCCGCGCGCGCGTCCGACGCGGCGAGGACGAGCGTGGCGAGGGCGATGACGACGAACGCGATTCTCTGCATCGATGGCTCCTGGTTGGGCCGGCTGCTTCGGTGCTTTTTAGGTAGCGCAGCTCGGCCGACATGCAATGCAGCGCGTCATCTGTGGGTAACTTGGGGGAGGAGCGATCGCTTTGGGCAAAATCGCGTGGATTCGCGCTCGCGCAGCCTCTCCGGCAGCCACGTGGACAACTTCGGCCGTCACTGGACGCCTACGACGGAGCCGTTGCTGCCGTTGGAACGGTGCGTTCCCCGGGACGGCGTAACGCGTCGCCCGTGCTCGGCGTCGAATGGCGCAAGAGGAGCACACGACATGTCTACGCAATGGAAGATCGATACGTCGCACTCGTCCGCGGGCTTCAGCGTGCGGCACATGCTCATCACGAAGGTGCACGGGCGCTTCGCGCGCTGGGGCGGCACGCTCTCGTTCGACGAGAAGGACCTCGCGCGTTCGCGCGTCGCGATCGAGATCGACGCGGCGAGCATCGACACGAACGAAGAGAAGCGCGACGCGCACCTGCGCTCTGCGGATTTCTTCGACGCCGAGAATCATCCGAAGATCTCGTTCACGAGCAAGCGCATCGAGAAGGCGGTCAACGGATATCGCGTTACTGGCGATCTCACGATCCGCGGAACGACGCGCGAGGTCGTCGCGGACGTAGAGCTCGAAGGTCAGGGAAAGGACCCGTGGGGCAACCAGCGGATCGCGTTCGCCGGCAAGACGCAGATCAACCGCACCGACTTCGGGCTCAAGTGGAACCAAGCGCTCGAGGCGGGCGGCGTGCTCGTCGGCGAGAAGGTCGACATCGTCGTGGAAGTGCAGGCGATCGCCGACGCGGGGTCCGTCGCGGCGGAGTGATGGACTGACGGAGGGCCGTGCTAAACAGCACGGAATGTCCGACCGCAAACCGGTCTTCATCGTCCTCGCGATCGGCGCGCTCGTCACGGTTCTGGTCGTGTTCGCGCTCGACAAGTCTCCGGCGCGCGAGCCCGCGCCGGCGTCGAGCGCGACGACGGCGAGCGCGGCGCCGTCGAGCTCGGTGGACATCCCGAAGATGCCGCGCGCGATCAAGCGGCCATCGGCGGCCGTCGCGGAGCTCGGCATTTTCAGCGACAAGCCGAAGGCGGAGCTCGACGCGATCGTCGATCCGAAGAAAGCCGTCGCGCTGCTCGCGTCGCAACACTGCGGCGACGGCGCGACGTGCGAGGCCGTGAAGAAGTTCCTGCTCGAGGAGAACCACCTCCGCCTCGAGGTGCTGACTTCCGCCGCGTGGAACACGCCGCCGGAGCGCGATTTGCCGCGCGTCGCGCCGACGCTGACGGAAGCGGATCGGGCGAAGATCGCGAAGATGAAGTCGGTCGTGCGCGTGCTCGTGAGCGGCCCGGCGCAGCCCGACAACTTGCCGGCGCGCGGCGGCTTCGCCCTCGCCGCGGCGATTGCAGAGAAGCTACAAGGATTCGTCCACGACCAAGTCACAGATCGGCTCGAGCTGGCCGCTCAGTTCGGCAAGCGCGCGATCACCGCGCCGCTCGGCCAATCGGCGTTCCGGAAGGACCGCATCGATTTCCAGTTCACGACGCGCGAAGGCGGCAACATGCGCCTCATCACCGCCGGCATGCTCCGCTACGGCGCGCCGGACCTCGAGGTGTACGGCGCGCAGCGCGCGGTCGTGGAGCGGCTGACGGACGTGCTCGGCGCGCTGTGCGAGGCGATGGCCGGCGGCGCGACGAAGAGCCCGATCACGATCTCGCTTTCGGACATCGAGCGCGCGCGCGGCGCGAAGTTCGACGACTCGCTCGCGATGCCGCCGCCGATTCCGATCGAGATCGATCTCGACGACGTCCCGCCCGAGAACGGGGATCCGAACGATCTGATGGCGCGCGTGATCCCGCCGGACGGCCCGTCGCCCGAGGGCTACGAAGATCTCGCGGCGAGCTTCTTCGGGCTCGATCCCGTGGGGCCCTCGCCGCTCGACGAGATCCGCGCGACCAAAGAGAAGGCGCAGCGGATGCTGCCGGCGATCCTCGAGAAGTTCACGAAGCTCCGCGGCGAGGGCGCGGCGCTCTTCCTCGAGATCCCCTTCCCGACCGACGCCGAAGGCAAGGACGATCCGGCGACGAACCCGGACGCTTTCGATTTCCTCTCGCTCGAGATCACGTCGTACGACGCGAACACCGTCACAGGGACAATCTACGAAGATCCGGCGGGCGCTTACGGCGTGAAGAAAGGCGACAGCGTGACGCGCAAGCGCACCGAGGTCACCGATTACATTCTTCGTCTGCCCGACGGCGGGATCGAATCGGCGAGCATGCCCGAGTGACCGCGCGGCACGCTACTGCGCGAGCTTCACGATCTTGTCGTACGTCGACGCGGTGAACGTCGCGCCGCGTAGCTGCGCGCGCGTCTCTTCGAAGAGCTTGCGCCACTCCGCGCGATCCGCGTCGGTCGGGTCGTAGGCGATCTTGCGCGTCTTCAAGCGCGCGAACGCCTGCGCGTCGGCGTGACGAATCGCTTTGCTGATCTCGTCGCCCGCGGCCGATCCCTTCGCGGCCCACTCTCTGCGGCGGTCCTCGGAGATCTGCTGGTACTTCGACGTCGTCACGATCGTCGCGCCGACGCCGAAGCCGACGGTCATCGTGTTGATGTGCGTGACGCGCGACGCCCACTGGAGCTGCTCGGCCGCGAGCGCCGGCGAGAGCAGCACGTTGATCGCGCCGCTGTTGAGCCCCGGCAGAATGTCCATCATCGCGATCTGCTTCGGCGGCGTCTCGCGCAAGCGCGCGTAGAACGCGGGGCCGATCGGATCGCCGGCGATGACGTACGCGTTCTTGCCGCGCAGATCGTTCGGCGTCTTCACGTCGAAGCCGTTCGACATGATCTTCGCCGCGCCGACGTCGCCCCAGCCGAGCACGGTGAAGCCGCGCTTGCCGAGCTCCGCGTCGAGCTCCGGCTTCATCGCGCGGCGCGCCGCTTCGAGCTTCGGCCACGACGTGAAGAGGCCGGGCAATTGGAAGAGGAGGACGTCGAGGTAGATCTGCGCGAGGCCGATCGCGGTGAGCGCGGCGCCGTCGAGGACGCCGTTTCGCATGTCGGCGACCATGCGAAGCTCGTCGCCGTACGCGAAGCGCACGTCGAGCAGGACTTCGCCGTTCGTGTTCTTCTTCACTTCGTCCGCGATGCGGTTGAACGCGCTCGCCCACGGCGAGCCTTGCGGCGCGAGCGTTCCGATCTTGAGCGTCACGGCCGCGCCCGCGCGGCACACCGTCGTCGCCGACGCGAGCGTCGCGAGCCCCGCGATGCCCGCGCAGAAAGCCCTCCGCGAAACAGGCAACATGGATCGGAGGTTAGCGCTAAAAGGGAGGGCGGCATGCACTTCCAAGAGATGATCCTCGGGCTTCAGAACTTCTGGGCGAAGCGCGGCTGCCTCATCGTGCAGCCGTACAACTCGGAGGTCGGCGCGGGCACGTTCAACCCGGCGACGTTCCTCCGCGCGCTCGGCCCCGAGCCGTGGAACGTCGCGTTCGTCGAGCCGTCACGCCGCCCCGCCGACGGGCGCTACGGCGACAACCCGAACCGCTTGCAGCAGTTTCATCAGTACCAAGTCATCCTCAAGCCGTCGCCGCTCGACATTCAGGACCTGTATCTCGAGTCGCTCCGCGCGCTCGGCACCAAAGCCGAAGATCACGACGTGCGCTTCATCGAGGACGACTGGGAGTCGCCGACGCTCGGCGCGTGGGGGCTCGGTTGGCAAGTTTGGATCGACGGACTCGAGATTTCGCAGTTCACCTACTTCCAACAAGTCGGCGGCATCGACTGCAAGCCGGTGAGCGGGGAGCTCACGTACGGCATGGAACGCATCGCGATGTACCTGAAGGACAAGGACAGCATCTACGACGTGACGTGGGCCGAAGGGATCACGTACGGCGAGCTTTGCAAAAGGAACGAGTGGGAGTGGTCGACGTACAACTTCGAGCAGGCCGACGTGAAGGCGCACTTCGCGGCGTTCGATCACTACGAAGCGGAAGCGAAGCGGCTTCTCTCGCTGAGCGACGATCCGCTGAAGAAGCTCGTGATGCCGGCGTACGACTTCGTCACGAAGGCGGCGCATCAGTTCAACGTGCTCGACGCGCGCGGCGCGATCGGCGTGACCGAGCGCGCGCGCTTCATCGGGCGCGTGCGCGCGCTCGCGAAGGCGTCGGCCGAGGCGTACCTCGCGCAGCGCGAAGCGATGGGATTTCCGCTGCTGAAGAACGTCGCGAAAGCGGCGGAGTAGCGCGCGTATCATCGGCGTATGAAAAAGACGCTGGTCGCGTGCGCGTTGGCGCTGTCGTTCGTCACGTGCGGCGGATCGAAGGCGCGCGATCCGCGCTATCCGGCGCGGTCCGAGGGCTGCGCGGTCAAATCGTACGCGGCGGAGCCGACGATCGCCGTCGACGATCTCGGGATGGTGGAGGTCGACTGCGAAGGCGCGCCGAAGTGCGGGCGGAAGCTCCTCGACGAAGTGTGCCGCGTCGGCGGCGACGTGGTGTGGGGGCTCGGAGAGAATCCGGTAAGCAGCCTCAAGATGAAGGGGCACGCGGCGCACTCGGCGAACAAAGGCTTCGCGCCGCGCGCCAAAGGCTGCGACGTGAAGGTCTTTCGCGACGCGCCGACCGTCGCGACCGAGAACATTGGGCCGGTCTCGGCGACGTGCGCGCAGGACGTGCCGGACGCGGAGTGCCTGCGAACGCTGCAAGACGAGACGTGCGAGCTCGGTGGGGACGTCGTGTGGGGCGTGGGCGCGCCGGTCGCGGCCGGAACGAAGAAGGTTCTGTCGGGGCGCGCGGCGCACACCAAGTGACGCAGACGGGTCATCCCGAGCGCAGCGAAGGATCGACGAGGGAACGCTCCCACGTCTGCGCGGTGAGCTTCGGGCCGAAGTCGGCGTGCTCGTTCGACGCGACGAGCGAGAAACCGGCGCGCTCGTAGAGCCTGAGCGCGGCGACGAGGACGTCGTTCGTCCAGAGGACCATCTTCTTGTAGCCGCTGGCGCGCGCGAAGCGGATGCACTCGTCGACGAGGCGCCCGCCGATTCCGAGGCCGCGGAAGCGCGGCTCGACGAGGAGCAGCCGAAGCTGCGCCGTCTTCGCGTCCTTTTTCACGCAGAGGACGCAGCCGGCGCGCTCGCCGTCGACCTCCGCGATCCAGCAGGCGGCGCGCGCCGCGCGCGCGAGCGCGTAATCGGCGACGATCTTCGCGCAGAGCGCTTCGAAGCGCTCGTCCCAGCCGTACTCGCGCGCGTAGAGCGCGCCGTGACGCTCCACGATCCAACCGAGATCGCCGGCGCGCGGCGGGCGAAGCAGGTACGCCGGCGCGCGCGAGCCGCGTGCGTCGAGGAGGCGCTGCACCGCGCCGAGCGCGCCGACGGCGCGCGATTGCTCCTCGTCGTCGAGCGGCGCGAGGAGCGTGCGGACGTGCTCGCGCGCGCGGCGATCGAGCGTCGCTTGCGCCGCGCGTCCTTTCGCGGTGAGGCGCGCGACGCGGCGGCGCGCGTCGGACTCGGACGTTTCGACCACGACGAGCTTCCGTTTCCGGAAGCTCGCCAGCATGCGGCTCAAGTAACCGGCGTCGAGCGCGAGCTTCTTTCGCAGCGCCGCGACCTCCGCGGCGTCCGCGTGCGCGAGCTCGAAGAGGACGCGCGCCTCTGCGAGCGAGAACTCGGTGCCGAGGTGCGTCGCGTCGAGCACGCCGATCCGTGCGGTCCAAAAGCGGTTGAACGCGCGCACCGCCTCGACCCGGCTCGCCATCGAATCGGCCATGCATCGAGCGTGAGGCCAATAGTTGACTATGTCAACAATCGACATTGACTACGTCAATGGCATCGCTACATGAACGGGAGGAGGAATCGAATGGTCCTCGTGCAAGCTTTCGCGCCGGATGACCGCGACGGCGTCGTCCGCGTCGTCCTCGGCATCCAGCAGGGTGAGCTCGGCGTGCCGATCACGCTCGCCGATCAGCCGGATCTCGCGGACGTGGCCGCGCATTACCAGCGCGGCCGCGGCGGCTTCTGGGTCGCGAAGGACGGCGATCGCGTCGTCGGCACCATCGGCCTCCTCGACGGCGGCGGCGAAATCGCGCTTCGAAAGATGTTCGTCGAGCCCGCGTACCGAGGCCGCGAGCACGGCACCGCGCAGCGCCTCCTCGACGCGCTCCTCGCGCACGCGCGCGCCGAGCGCGTCGCGCGCGTCTGGCTCGGCACGCGCCCGGAGATGCACGCGGCGCATCGCTTCTACGAGCGCAACGGCTTCGTGCGCGTCGACGCGAGCGCGCTCCCCGCGTCCTTCCCGCGGATGACGTTCGACTCGGTCTTCTATCGCCTCGACGTCGCCGCGCCCTGACGACCGCCGTTTCGCAAGCTCACGCTCGACACGCAGTCCGCGTCGGCGGCTCTCCCGTCGGTGTCGCCAAGCTCCCGGTTCGTGCTCGCGCGCATCGCCGGTTCTGCTTCACTGCATTCAGGACCTGTAACCGAGGCTCCCGGTTCAAAGTGTCACCTGAGTGCCCGGTCGCTCAATGCGATCACAGGGGACGCTGGATCCCATTCAACGATCGCTGAATGGGACCACGGGGGGCGCTGGCACAGGCGGGCTAACCGAGCGGGCTCGTTGGCGCGAGGGCTCACGGCAGCGCGTACTTGCGCGCGCGTCTCGACAACGATTGGAGCCAGTCGCATGATGAATCGCATGCCGTCACGCCGCTTTGCCGAGGCGCTCAAGATCGCAGCCGATCTCCCCGAGGAGGAACGTGCTGCGCTTGCCGAAGAGCTCTGGAATACGGTGCCCGACGAGCTTTCGCCGGCGTCTGAGGCCGAGCTTCGCCAGAGGCTCGCGGAGATGGACGCAGCCGGAGCGAGTGGCGCGTCGCCCGGTCTCGTCTTGACGATCGACGAAGCGATCGCGCGCGCACGCCGTCCGGGCGACGACACGAACGGATGATGCTGGTCTTCAGCGCGGGCGCGATGCGCGACCTTCGCAGCATCGCGCTTTGGTATCGACGAAACATCGTCCCGCGTACGAGGAACGATTCTTCGACAGGCTTCGCGCGACGCTCGCGCGCATCGAGCAAACGCCGACGAGCTTTCCGATGCTCCTCGAAGACATCGGCCGCGTCCCATCGCGATGCCGTGACACCGCGGACCGACTAGGCTTTCGCGCGGGCGGCGGCGAGCTTCTTCGTGAGCGCGTCGACTTCGCGCGCCGCGCGATCGCGCTCGGCGTCGGCGCGCGCGAGGGTCTCTTTGGCCTTTTCGAGCGCGCGTTCGGTCGCGGAGATTTCGCGGCGCGCTTCGGCTTCGGCGCGCGCGCGCTCTTTCTCCGCCTCGCGCTGCTTCGCTTCGCGCTGCTTCGCTTCGCGCTGCTTCGCTTCGCGCTCCTTCGCTTGCTCGCGCTTGTTCGCTTCCTCGCGCGTCCTCGCGTGTCCGCGCACTGCGTCCTCGCGCTTCGGCGCATCGCGCGCGACCTCGCCGTCGTCCGCGCCGAGCGCCGCGAATGGATCGTCGAGCGCCGCGTCCGCCTCGAGCCGCCCCGCGAGGAGCTGCGCGCGAACCGCGTCCTCGCCCGCCGCCGCGCGCAGCGTCTCCGCGACGCTCCGAAGCTGCGCCGGCGTCGCTTCGATACGCGCCTCGCGCAGCACGCCTCTCACCGCACCCACGACGTCCGCTACGCGCGCGCGATGCGCCTCGATCGCCGCGCGCATCGCGTGGGCCTCTCCCCTAGCCTGTACGTCGCTCGCGGCCGCATACGCATGGAGCGCCGCGCGCACGACCGCCGCGTCTGCACGCACCACTTGGTTCAGGGCCCACGCCGTCCGCGACGGCTTGCGCGCCTCGGCGACGCGCCGCGCGCTCGACGCCTCGCCGGCGGCGCGGAGCTCGTCAACGATCGCGCGCCGCACCTTCACGAACTCGTCGAGCGGCGCGGCGTAGAGCCGCGCGAGCGCGTCTTCGGCCGCCGCGTCTTTCACGCGGCGATCGAACCACGCGCGCCGCACGCGGGCAACGCGCGTTCGTCAGGCGCCGCGCCTCCGAGTAAGGTGCGGCCCGTGAAGAAACGAAAGCTCGCCGCCGCGTTCGTCGTCACCATCGCCGCAGCCGCGTCCGCCGCGTGCTTTCCCGAGCCGCGCTACAACCCGCCGGGCCCCGCGCGCGTCGAGCCACCGGTCGAGCACGCGCGCGTGACGGCGCCGCCGGAGCTGCGCGCGATCCTCGACGCGCCCGATCGCTCCGCCGAAGATCGCGCGCTCGACGAAGGCCGCAAGCCCGCCGAGCTCTTCGCGTTCGCCGGCGTGAAGCCGGGAATGCGCGTGGCGGAAATCGGCGCGTGGAAAGGCTACACCGCCGAGCTCCTCGCGCGCGCGGTGTCGCCCGACGGAACCGTGCTCGCCGTCGATCCGCCAGAATTCGACAAGTACACGCACGCAACGTGGGACGAACGCGCGAAGCGCGCGCCGTTCGCGCGCATCAACCGCGTGTCGCGCGCGTACTCCGATCCGCTGCCGCAGGGCGCGCCCGTCGACATTGTATTCTGCACGCTTTTCTATCACGACATGGTTTGGCTGAAGGTCGATCGCACGGCGATGAACGCGGCGATCTTCCGCGCGCTCGCACCGGGTGGAGCATTCGTCGTCGTCGATCACCACGCCGCGAAAGGCGCGGGCCTCACCGTCGTCGAGAAGCTTCATCGGATCGAGGAGTCGGTCGTCGTGGACGAGATCAGACGCGCCGGCTTCGTCCTCGAAGCCGACGCGGATTTCCTCCGCCATCCGGAGGACCCGCGAGATTGGAGCGCGTCGGACGAAGCGCCGGCGGACAAACGCGGCAAGAGCGATCGCTTCGTCCTTCGTTTTCGCAAGCCGCGCTAGCGCCGGCTCGACGGCATCTCCCAATTGACTTCGAGGAGCGTCCGCGCGTCGCCGATCCATCGTTGCTGCGTGAAGCGCGCGTACACCTTCGGCGCGCCGCCGACTTCGAGCAAGCGTTCGAAGAAGCCCATCGTTTGGTACGACGCAGCTTCTTCCGCCGTCACGCCCATGCCGTAATCGATGACGATGTCGGCCTGTCCGTCGACGAGCGTCGGAATCGTGAGCGCTTCGAAATCGAAGTACGTGCTTCGCAGCACGCGAAAGCGCATCAGCGTCTCGAGCGGATCGTCCGCGGCGACGAGCTGCGGCTGCACGGCGCGAAGCGCGTCGACCGAGAAGCGTCCCCACAATCGCACCGCTTCCAGATCGTTCCCCGCGACCTCGCGCAGAATCTGGTTCCCCATTCGCTCGAACGTCGCCATCGGGTACCAGTCGTTCGGCTGGATTCGCATCGCGAGGAACGGCATGTCCTCGGGCGCGAGGCGCTTCGACCAATCGACGGATTTGTGCCCGCGAAGCATGCGAACGTAATCCGCGAAGAGCACCCCTTTGACGTTTCGGCTCAATGACTCAGTCTATCTCACGGCGTGCTGAGGCATCGCTCGAACGCGTCCGCGCTCTCTGCGCGCATCGCGCACCCGCGCTGCTTCGGCGTGATTTCGTCGGTGCACTTCGCGAGCTCGGTTCTCGCGAGCGCGCGCACTTGCGACTTCTGCGACGCCACCGTCTCGGCCGACGCATCCGGGAAGCTCTCGCGGAGCGCGATCTCCGTGTAGCGATCGACGAGCTCTTCGCACTGCGCGGCGGTGAGCTTCGGCGCGGTGCACGCCACAACGAACGCGAACGCTAGCGCACGCACTTTTCGAGGTCGGCGCTCGTCTGCGCGCCACGCACGCACGCCATCATCTGATCGGTGATGCGCCGACCCACGCAGTCTTTCATCTCCCCTTCGAGCTCTTGCCGCAGAAGCGCTTGGCGCTTCGCGATCGCGTCGGGATCGCTCTTCTCCATCTCCTTCATCTGCAGCTCTACGCTGCGATCGAGGATGAGCTGGCAATCGGCGGCCGTCGCTTTGCGACCGCAGCCGGCCAGCGCGAGCACGAGCGCCACGACGAATGGTCCGACGAATGCTGCCGCAAGCGAAGCCGAGAAGCGCGCGCGACGAGGAATCATGCGTGCCGATCGCGTACCACGTTTTGGCCGGAAATTCCGCGGCTGCTAAGCTGTGGCACGTGACCGCGGCTCGGCCGGCGCGGGGTCGGCTCGAAACGACCCCCGAAGATTTCCTGAAGCGAGCGATGTCCGCGCGGTCACCGGCCATGCGCGCGCGCTACGCGCGGCAGGGGCTCGCGTCGCGCGCGCCGCTCGACCGCACGACGCAAGCGATGCTTTTGCGTCAGCTCTACTTGTCGCGCTACGAGGCGCGAAAGTTCGGCGAAGCGCACGCGATCGCGCTGCAAGCGATCGAGCTCGACGTGCTCGCGGACGTCCTCTTGCAGGACGCGGCGCGCGCGGCGATCGCGTCGGGCGATCTCGACGCGGCGCTCGGGCATCTGCGCATGGCGGCGCGGCGCTCGCCCGCTTCGCGCCGCGCGTTTCACTGGTGGACGCTCGGCAGCACGCTCTTTCTCGCGCACAGGTACGCCGAAGCGATCGCCGCGCTCACGCGCGCGACGCGATGGGGAACGCGCGACAAGCCGCTCTACCGCGCGCACCTCGCGCTCGCGCGGATCGCCGCCGGCGAGCGGCAGGACGACGAGCTTCAGGACACGATCGACGAGCTTTCGCACGCGGCGTGCGGCCAGGGCTACGGTCGGTTCGTGCTCGGCCACCTCGCGTACGCGGCCGGCGAATGGAGCGCCGCGCGGCGCTACCTCGAAGCGTTCGTGCGCCGCACCGAACAATCACGGCCGACGATGGCGATCGCGCTCGAGGGCGAGGTGCGGATGAGCCGCGCGACGCTCGCGAAGATGCGAAACAACTGACCGCGCGCCATTTGCGCGCGGTACGACATCGTCCCCTGGGCAATCGCTTCCTACGTTCAGGATCGCCGACACCCCAGCTCCGTCGCTCTCCACTAGAGCGGCAGGAAACGTCCCTTGTGCCTATAATTTCGAGAAATCCGTCACCAAATGAGGTCGGCACGGTACTAACGCCCTGAAACCCGCACCTCGGTCCGTGCGTTGCTAAGAGAGAGACACCATGAGGCGGAACCCCTCCCGAATCGTCCAGCTCGCGCTCCTCGCATTCATGGCGGTGATGCTGATCCCCGCCGTGGCCCTCGCCGACGGCTCCGACACCGGCGCGTTCGAACGCGCGATGGCGAAGGGGCCGTTCGTCGCAATGGGCGCCGCGTACTTCGCGGGCGTCGTCGCGAGCCTCACGCCGTGCGTCTACCCGATGATCGTCATCACGGTGTCGATCTTCGGCGCGAAGGAAGCGAAGAGCCGCTGGCAAGGCGCGGCGCTCTCCGCCGTGTTCGTGCTCGGCATCGTCGCGCTCTTCGCGCCGCTCGGCGTCGCGAGCGCGGCGTCGGGAAAAGCGTTCGGCGCGGCGCTGGGCAACCCGTGGGTCGTCGGATCGATCGCGCTCATCTTCCTCGCGCTCGCGGCGTCGATGTTCGGAGCGTTCGAGATCGCGCTCCCGGCGAGCCTCCAGCAGAAGCTCTCCGGGGTCGGCGGCGTCGGTTACAAGGGCGCGTTCATTCTCGGCCTCGTCAGCGGATTGGTGGCGGCGCCGTGCACCGGGCCGTTCTTGACGGGCATCGGAGTCTACATCGCGACGAAGCAGGACATGGTCTTCGGCACGCTCGCGATGTCGAGCTTCGCGCTCGGCCTCGGGACGCTCTTCTTCATCGTCGGCACGTTCGCCATCGCGCTCCCGAAGGCGGGCGCGTGGATGATGGGGATCAAGTGGGGCTCGGGCGTCGCGCTCGCGTACATGGCGCTCTCGTACGTGCGCGACATCCTCCCGAAGAACGTGCTCTCGAAGGTGGCACAACCCAGCACGACGTATGCCGTGATCGCCGCGGTCATCGCGACGATCGGCATCGCGCTCGGCGTGATTCACATCGCCGCCGAGCGGCGCAAATCGCCGATCGCGCACCTCTCGAAGCCGATGAAGCTCGCGTCGATCCTCCCGGCGATCGCCGGCGTGTTCATGGTCATCACGTGGTGGAACCTGCCGAAGTCTTCGGTGATTCCGATCGCGAACGCGACGACGGCGGGCGGGCAGACGGCGGGGCCGGCGCCGGAGATCAAGTGGGAGACGGACGAAGCGTCCGCGCGCAACCGCGCCGACGCGGAGCACAAGCCGGTGCTCATCGACTTCGGCGCGAGCTGGTGCAAAGCGTGCAAAGAGCTCGAGCACGAGACGTTCCCGGATCCGCGCGTCCGCGCGGAGGCGGCGCGCTTCGTCACGATCAGCGTGGATGCGACGGATGACGAAGATCCGAAAGTCGACCAGCTCCGGAAGAAATACGGCCTCTTGGGCGGCGGCTTGCCCGTCGTCATCCTGCTCGACACGTCGGGCAAAGAAGCGGCGCGCTTCACCGAGTTCGTTCCGCCCGAGAAGTTCGCGCCCGCGCTCCAAGCGGTCAATTGACGCCCGACGCGACACCGTCGTCATAGAATGGAGCGCGCGATGAGGCGCGCGCTCGGGATCGGTTGTATCGGCGTCTTTGCGGTCGCCGCGTGCTCGCACCACGACAGTCCGCCGCCGTCCGCGACGGCGATGGTCGTCGGCGTGAGCAGCGAGGACATGGGCACGACGCTCGGCAGCGTCCACATCGTGACGACGGTGAACGGTGCGCCCGCGACCGACGAGACGATCGATTCGGCGCGAAACCCGAAGTGGTACCCGAAGGAGATCAAGCTGACGCCGCCCGCAGGCGCGTCGACCGGCACCGTCGAAGTGAAGATCGACGGCTACCTCGAAGAGGGCACGCGGAGCGGGAGCTTGCTCCTCACGCGCCTCGCGAAGGCCGACTTCGTCCCGAACCAGACGGCGCTGATGCGCGTCACGTTGCAGACGCAGTGCTTGCTGCCGCTGCCGGGCGGGCCGCCGGGCGGTCCGACGTGCACGGCGCCGCTCACGTGCGTTTCGGGATCGTGCGCGAGCGAGAACGTCGCGCTCGAGCCGTACTCGCCGACGTGGGCGACGGACGCTCCGGACATCTGCAAGCCGCCGAACGCGGGGCCGCCGGTCGTTTATCTCGGGACGGGACAGACCGATTATCTGCCCATCACCGACGGGCAGACGCTTCAGGCGGAGCTCGGTCCGCAAGGCGGTCATCACATCTGGATGGCCGTGCGCATGCACAATTTGAAGCAGTCCGGATCGACGACGACCCTCACCGCGACGCAGCCGGGAACGTCGCTGACCGTGCCGGCGAGCGCGTACGTCTTCACGTTCGACGCCGACGAAGGTGGCTTCTGCAAGTTCTTCGGGCTGCGCTTTCAGCTCGACGCAAACGGCAACGACTACAAGTCGCTCCTCGGAAAGCCGCTCGACGTGACGGCGACGATCAAAGATCAGAGCGGCGCGATCGGCACGGCCACCGCGCACATCAACCTCGCGCCGACGATCCTCTGTCCCGGAGGACAGACCGGCTGCATGTGAGCGCGGCTACGGATTGAAGACTTCGCCCGTGCTCGTCGGCTTCGGCGCGGGCGGCGGCTTCGGCGGCGGCGGCGGATTGTCGGCGGGCGGCTTCGGCGGCGGCGGCGTGACCGCGACCGGCGGCGGCTTCGGCGACGGCGGCTTCGGCGGTGCGCCCGTGTTCACCGGAGGCGGCTTCGGCGGCGGCGGCTTCGCAGAAGGCGGAGCGCCCGCGTCGACCGCAGGCGGAGCAGCGCCGATCGCGACCGCGCGCTGAAGATCCGCCACGAACGCCTCTGCGCCGCGCACCTCGCGCTTCGCGTTCGCCTCGATGCTCCCGAGGACGTCGAACGACGCGCCGAGCTCCGCCTTCACCTCGTACGGCTTCTGCCCGCCCACCTTCGCGAAGTCCTCCTTCGCGTGCGGCTCGAGCTCGTGCCCCGTCTTGAGCAGCGCGTCGATCCGCGACGGCAGATCCTTCAGCTTGTGCGCGCGCGCGAGCTCGCTCTTGGCCGTCGTCTCGAGCGCGGTCGCGAGCGCGTCGATCGATCCGCGCGAGCCCGTGCCGGTCACGAAGTGCGCGTCGTCGCCGACAATCTCGAGCTTCGCGGTCCCGAGCGACGACTGCGCGGCCTCGACCTTCTCGTGGAGGAGCTGCGCGATCGTCGAATCGGCGGCGTCCTGCGTGAGCTCGAGCGCGTCGACGAGCGGCTTGCGCGACGCCTTCTTCTCGTCCGCCCAGTTGGCCGCGACGAGCTGCACCTCGTGCACGTCCTTGAAGTACGCGTCGTACTGCGGCTCGCCCGAGCGATAGAGCGCGCCTTCGCGCACGCGCGACGGCCCCGCGAGGAGCGAGCACGCCGCGAGCGCGGCGACCGCCGGCAACAGCCATTTCGCGTTCAAGCGCATCGCGTGTAGTTTACCCGGACTACGGCCCGCACGCGATCGGCGTGGCGACGACCTCGCGCTTCGTGCCGTCGAGAAACGCCACGACGCCCTTGCCGTCGCCCGCGACCGCGACTTGCCCTTGCCCCGCGTGCACGCCGTCGGCGCTGATCGTCAGCGCCGCGCCGAGCATCGATCCGTCGGCCTTGAGCGTCTGCGCGCGCACCTGGTGATTTTCGACCGGGCCCTCGGTCCACACGATGAAGAAGCGGCCGCCCGCGAGGCCCGCGAGCGCCGGCGACATCACGTTCGCGCCGAGCCCGCCCGTCGGCACGCTGAAGCTCTGCGGCGCGCCCGCTTCCGCGCCCGCTTTGAAGACGACGAACCGCAACGACCACGGATCGGTGTCGAAGCGGCGGTCGGCCCACGCGACCATCACGTCGTCGCCCGTCACCGCGATCGCGGGCGATCCGATCTTCTCGCCGAGGCCGTCCATCTTCGAGAGCGTGCCCTTCGCGACTAGCGATTTCGGCTCGCCCGTCGCGACGCCGACGAAGATCTGCGCGCCGCGACGGAACGCGATCGCGTACGCCTTCTCGCCGCCGAGCGTGAAGGGCGCGCCGCGAACGGCGTCGATCGCACCGTCGCCGCCCGGGAGCGCCCAAAGCTTGCTGCCGTTCGAGCCGTGCGGGCCGGCGACGACGTTGCCGCCGCTCGCGCCGACGTCGATCCCGGGATCGCCTGGGACGAAGCGCCGGCCGCGCATGCGATCGGTCTTCTTGTCGGCGTCGACGATCGTCATCAGCGATTTACGCGCGCTCAGCGCGGGCGTGAGGCGGCGAACGGGATCGAGCGATTTCGCGCGCACGTTCGACGTCGCGGCGAGCGCGCCGTCGAGCATCACGGCCATGCCTTCGCGATCGGTCGGCGCGAAGCCGAGCGCGATCCCGCCTTCGAGCGCGGCGACCTCGACGCCCGCAGAGATGACCGCGCGCGGCGCGACGACGTGCGCGGTGCCGGTGACGGTGCACGCGCCGCCGGACGGCGCGGCGACGGGCGCGGCGGGCGAGCTCGGCGCGGCGGTGCTCGCTTTGCCTGCGAACGCCGACGCGGCGGTCGAGAGCGTGCGCGCCGCGCCGCCGGTCGCACGCTTCGCGTCCTTGGCGTCCTTGTCGTCGCCGCCGCTGAAGAGCGAGATGACGAGGCCGAGCATCCCGATGAAGATCACAACGCCGCCGGCGATGACAGCAGGAAGAAACCACTTCGGCCGATTGCGAAGAATGCTCAGGCTCGGCAGAAAATGGTCGGTCGACTCGAGGCGCGGCGCGGGAGGCGGCGCCGACGATGTCTTCTGCGCGGGCGGCGCCTGCGCAGCGGGAGGCGGCGTCGACTTGAACTGCGCCGGCGGATCGACGTGCGGCGGCGGCCAATTCGGATGCTGGATGAGCGGAGGCGGCTCGGGCACCGGCACGCCGTCGGGCAAGCTCGCGTCGAAGCGGAGCGGCGCAGCAGGCGCGACGGGAGGCGGCGCGGACGACGAATCCGGAGGCGGCGACGGCGCGACGATCGGAAGCGGCGGATTGATCGGCGGCAGCGGGGCCGTCGGCTCCGCGGGGACGGCGGGCATCTGCGCGGTGCTCGTGGCGAGCGGCGGCGGATCGAACGAAGGGAGCGGAGCTTCGATGACGGGCGCAGGCGCGGCTTGAACCGCAGGCGGCGCGGCTTGAACCGCGGGCGGCGCGGCTTCAACCGCGGGCGGCGCGGCTTGAACCGCGGGCGGCGACGCCCCCGGGAGCGTCTGCGGGAACGGCGCGGCCATCCCCACCATCGTCTTGTTCGTCGGCGGCACCGGCTTGACGCTCGGCACGGGCGGCGGCCGCGACGATCCCGCCGGATGCACCGCCGACTGCAACGTCTTCGCAGCGGTGCGCGGAAGCGCCGCGTGCCCGCGCTGCGTCGGCGCCGCGACCGACGGCGGCGAAGCCGCGCGCGCCTTCCCGGACTCGTCCGGCAAGAGGATCGATCCGCTGAGCTCCTCGACGATCGGCCCGCGCTGCCGCGTCTTCTCGAGATCGTCCGCGTCCTCCGGCAAGAGCACCGAGCCGCTCAGCTCTTCGACGCTCGCCGCGCGCTGCCGCGTCTTCTCGAGATCCTCGTCGTCGACGAACACCGACGCGCTGATCTCCTCGATGCTCTCTTGCGGCGGCCGCATTTCGCCCGGCAGCCCCGGCATCGGCACGCCGAGCTCCACGCTCCCGTCGCCCCACGGCGGCGGCTGCGTCACCGCCTTCGGTTGCAGCGTTCCCGCCGACGGAACGACGATCGCCGGCCGCTCCGCCGTCGACGACAGCGGCTCCTCCGGCGGCGCGCCCGCGTCCATCACGAGCGTCGATCGCCCCTTGGGTGCGGGCGTCTTGATGTGCGGCGGCGGCGGCTTCACGCTCTTCGGCGGCGGCGGCTTCGTCGAAGGTTTGATCCCGCCGAGCGGCGTGCGCAGCTGCGGCGGCGCGATCCCGCGCGTCGTCCCGCGCGGCTCGATCTTCGACGCGGCCGTCGCGCCGATGCGCGTCGGCATCGACACGTGCTTCGTCGTCCCTTCGCGCGACGCCGCGACCGTCGAGGGAATCGCTTGCGACGGAATCACTTGCGGCACGGCGACCGTCGACGGCATCGCTTGCGACGGCGCCGCCTTCGAAGCGATCTGCGACGACGGCTTCGGCGTGTTCGCGGGGCGCGGCACCGGTGCGCTGCCCGGCGCGGCGCCGAACGCGGTCGGAATTTCTTCTTGCGAGAATCCGGTCCACGCGAGGACGCGCTCCGCTTCGGCGGCGCTCATCGCTTTCACGTCGACGTTGGTGCTCGACTCGGTGGTCGTGTTCCCTTCGCTCACCTGCGTCACCGACGTCGGCCCGACCTCCGGCGTGGCGGATTTCCCGGAAGGGTCGAGCGCGGGCACACCGACGATCGTACGAAGCCCTTTCTGCGCCGGGCTCGCATCTTTTTTTTCCGGTGCCGCCTGCTCACCGCCAGCCGGCGCTTTCGGCGCGCCATCGCGTTCGCTGCTCACGGTAACCGAAGCATAGCGCTTCTCGGGCTACGCTCGGAATTTGAACTTCGGCGCCACTGGCATCATCCTCTCGCGATGCGCGATTCGCTTCGCTTGGGGTGGGCGGCTGTGCTCGTGGTGGGAGCCGCAGCGTGTGGCGACGGTTTCAGCAGCGCGTCGGACGGCGGCGCCGGTGACGACGGCGGCGGCGGCGACGGCGCGAGGACCGACGGCAGCGACGCGGGCGACGACGGCGGCGCGGACAGCGCAGCCGAGCCGTGCTCGCCCGAAGGCGCAACGAGGTACTGCAAGACGGGCAACGGCGACGGCGTGCGAACGTGCGTGAAGCAGCCGGACTCGACGCTCGTCTTCGGCCGCTGCATCTCGCTCGCGTGCGACTCGACCGCCACGCCGATGGCGAACGAAGTGTGCGTCCCGGCCGGCAGCTTCACGATGGGCGGCCTCGACGGCGACGGGGGCGCGCCGAACGCGCCGATCACGCAGCCCGCGCACATGGTGACGTTTCGCCATCGCATCTACTTCGAGAAGTTCGAGGTGAGCGTCGCGGAGTTCGCGGCGTGGTGGAACAAGAGCCCGCGGCCGATGCCCGCGAACGACACGCTCGTCTACGCCGCGGGCGGCGGCGCGTTGCGACGATGGAAGGCGCCTTCGGGCGCGCTCCCCGATCCGGGCACCGATCCCGGCGCGGGCTGCACGTTCCCTCTCGCGTCGGACATGACCAAGTCGGCGGCGTCGATCAACTGCGTCGGCGTCGAAGCGGCGCTCGCGTACTGCATGTCCATCGGGAAGCGGCTGCCGACGGAAGCGGAGTGGGAGTACGTCGCGCAGGGCGTGACGACGGGGCGCCAGTTCCCGTGGGGCGACATGGCGCCGGACAGCTCGTGCACGCAAGCGATCGACAAGGACTGCTACCTCGCGCAGACGAACAATTATCCGTGGCTTCGCCCGGTCGGCACCGCGGGCAACACGGCGAGCGGCGTCAACGCGCTCGCGGGGAACATGGCGGAGTGGACGCTCGACTTCTTCCCGCCGCAAGGCTGCGCGGTGACGTCACGATGCTTCCCCGCCGGCGCGAGCGATCCGCTCGCCGACGCCGACAACACGACGGGCTTCGTCGTGCGCGGCGGATCGTGGGCGAGCACGCCGGACGAGGTTCGTACGCGCGCGCGCGCGGCGTTCAAGTCGTCGCAAGCCGCGACCGCGGGCACCATCGGCTTCCGCTGCGTGCGCGACGATCGCTGAGATCGTTCAGCGGATCGCGTCGACGTTCTCTTCCCAGCGCTTGCCGTCGAACGGCGTGACCTCGAAGCGCGACGCCGCGTCGCCGTCGAGGCAGCGCACGTTCACGTCCCACCCGTTCGGATGCGAGCGCGGACGATAGAACGAGTGGATGCCGCAGACGCGGCAGAACATGTGCTTCGCGACGCCGGTGTTGAACGTGTACGTCACGAGCGCCTCGTGCCCCGCGAGGATTTCGAAGTCGTCCTCGGTGACGATGAGGTGCAGAAAGCCCTTCTTCGCGCACATCGAGCAGTTGCAGTCGAGCGCCTCGTGCTTGCACACGCGGACGCGAAAGCGCACGCGGCCGCAGTGACAGCCGCCTTCGTACGTCGCTTCGCTCATCAGCGCGGCATTTAGCACGATCATCCTTCGGCGTACGCGACCGCGACCGCGCGGACGCGCGCGGCGCCCGCGTCGAGCAGCGCGCGCATGCACGCGCGCACCGTCGCGCCGGTCGTGACGACGTCGTCGATCACGAGGACGTCGCGCGCGCGCACGTCGCGCCGCACGCCGAACGCGCCGTCGACGTTCGCGGCGCGCGCCGCGCGGTCGAGGTGCGCTTGGTGCGGCGTGTCGCGCGTGCGAACGAGCGCGGTCGGCGCGAACCGCGCGCCGAAGTCCGCGGCGACCGGGCGCGCGAGGAGCGCCGCTTGGTTGTACCCGCGCTCCGCCAAGCGCGACGGGTGGAGCGGCACTGGCACGACGAGATCCGGCGGATCGATGGCGCGCGTCACGCGCATGAGCAAGTGCGCGAGCGGGCGCGCGAGATCGGGGCGGCGCTCGTATTTGAAGCGCGTGATCGCGGTCGCGACGGCGCCGCCGTAGACGAACGCGGCGCGCGCGTCGCCCGGGCGCAGCGTCGCCGCGCACGCCGCGCAGAAGACCGCGCGCAGATCGACGGGCGCGTCGCACGCCGCGCATCGCGGCGGCGCGATCGCCGCGAGCGCCATTTCCCCAGCCAGAGAGAGAAGCGTAGCGAGCCTCATGCTCCTCTCATCGGAGCCGCGCGCGCGCGGTTGCCGAGATTCGGCGATCAGCGCGCGTTCTCTTCCGCCGTCCGCGCGAAGACGACGTGGTCCTCCCATTTTCCCGCGATGCACAGGTACCGCTCCGCGAAGCCTTCGCGCCGGAAGCCGATCTTCTCGAGCACGCGGATGCTCCCGGGGTTGCGCGGCATGACCGCGGCCTGCACGCGGTGCAAGCGCGCCTCTTCTCCGAACGCGAACGCGACGGCCGCGCGGACCGCTTCGGTCATCAAGCCTTGCCGCTGGTGATCGACGTCGATCCAGTAGCCGAGGTACGCGTTCTGGAACACGCCACGCATGATGCCGCCGAGCGAGATGCGGCCGATGATCGGCTCGCCCGGCGCGTTCTTCGTGACGAGGAGGACGTACGCGTCGCCGCGCTTCCACTCGCGGCGGTAGCGCAGGATCGTCTGCGACACAGCGGTGAGCGACGTCGTCACGTCCGCGTGCTGCGCCGGGCTCCATGGGCGCAGGTGATCGAGATTTCGTCGCAGCGCCGCGCGCAGCTCGGGGACGTCGCCGGTGCGCGGCGGGCGCAGCACGAGGCGGTCGGTCGTCAGCCGGATCGAGATCGGCGGCCCCATCGTCTCGTCATAGTAGCTGGACCGGGTCGACGTCGATCGAGCTACGTACATCGTGCGGCAAAGCGGCGCGCGCGCGGTCGACGGCGGCGAGCACCGCGCGCAGCGCCGATCGCTCGGCGGCGCGGAGCATCACGCGAAAGCGCCAGCGATTGCGCAAGCGCGCGAGCGGCGCCGCGGCCGGGCCGAGGACGTCGACGCGCGGATCGCCGGCGGTGCGCGCGGCGTGCGCGAGCGCCGCGCACGCGTCGCGCGCGACGTCTTCGTCCACCGCGTCCACGCGCACGAGCGCGACGCGCGAGAACGGCGGATACGAGAGCTCGCGGCGATCGGCGAGCTCGCGCTCGAGGAAGCCGTCGACGTCGTGGCGCGCCGCGAAGACGAGCGCCGGATGCTCGGGGTTGTACGTCTGCACGAGCACGCGCCCCGGCGAATCGCCGCGTCCCGCGCGCCCCGCGACCTGCACCATGAGCTGAAACGCGCGCTCGGCGGCGCGAAAATCCGGGATCGACAGCGCCGCGTCCGCGTTGATGACGCCGACGAGCGTGACGTGCGGAAGGTCGTGCCCCTTCGTCACCATCTGCGTCCCGACGAGGACGTCGACCTCCCTCGCGCGCACCCGCGCGAGCACCTTCTCGATCGCCTTTCCGCTCGCGACGTCGCGATCGAGGCGCGCGATCCGCGCGTCGGGGAACGCCGACGAGAGCGTCTCTTCGAGCTTCTCGGTGCCGAGCCCTTCGAGGACGAGCGCGCGCGCGCCGCACTTTTCGCACGCCGCCGGCATCGGCCGCTCGAAGTCGCAATAATGGCAACGCACGATCGCGCCCGCGCGCTTGTGGAACGTGAGCGCGACCGAGCAGCGCGGGCACGCGCACGGGTGGCCGCACGCCTCGCAGCGAACGCTCGGCGAGAAGCCGCGCCGATTCAAGAAGAGGATCGTCTGCTCCTTCGCCGCGAGCGTCTGCTCGATCGCGCGATGAAGCGGGATGCTGATCCGCTTGTCGCCGGTCGGGCCTGGACCGATGCGCCGCAGATCGACGACGTCGACGCGCGGGAGCGACTGCGCGCGCGCTCGATCCGGCAAGCGCAGCTTCACCGCTTTGCCGACACGCGCGAGCTGCTCGCTCTCGAGCGACGGCGTCGCGCTCCCGAGCACGCAGACGCCGCCCGAGCGGTGCGCGCGCAGGATCGCCATGTCGCGCGCGTGGTAGCGCACGCCCTCTTCTTGTTTGAACGACGGATCGTGCTCTTCGTCGACGACCACGAGCCCGAGATCGCGAACCGGCGCGAAGAGCGCGCTGCGCGCGCCGATCGCGACGTCCACCTCTCCGCGGCGCAGACGGCGCCACATCGCGTGACGCTCTTTCGGCGTGAGCGCCGAGTGAATCACCGCGACGTCGTCGCCGAAACGCGCGCGAAAACGCGCGACGAGCTGCGGCGTCAGCGCGATCTCCGGCACGAGCACGATCGCGCCGCGCTTCGCCCCGCGCGCGGCCGCGATCGCGCGCAGGTACACCTCGGTCTTGCCCGAGCCGGTCACGCCGTGCAGAAGAAACGTCCGCGCCTCGGCGCCGAGCGACGACCCAATCGCCTGAATGGCCGCGATTTGAGCGGGCGTCGCTTCGGGCGGGACGTCGCGCGGCGCGGCTTCGGCGAAGAACGGATCGTCGGGCGCGTCGCGCTCTTCGATCGCTACGAGCCCGAGCTCCGCGAGGCGCTTCACCGCGACGCGCGCGTCGCCGAACGCCTCCGCGAGCTTCGCGACCGGCGTCGCGCCGACCGCGCGAACATGCGCGAGCACGGCCGGCGCCTTGCCGCGCAGCTTCGACGCGTCACCCGTCTCCGCCGTCGGCGACACCCACTGCACGCGCCGCGCGCCCACGCCGCGCGCGCGATGCAAACCAGGGAAGAGCGTCGGCTCGGCGACCTCGCGCGCCGTCTTCGCCTCGACCGGCGGAAGCGCCATGCGCACGACCTCGCCGATCGGCGCGAGATAATACGCCGCGACGTCGCGCAAGAACGCGAGCAGATCTTCGGGCAGCGCGGGCTCGTCGTCGTCGACGACCGCGAGGAGCGGCTTCACGCCTTCCGGCGGCTCCCCTTCGCGGCGCGCGACGATCGCGCCGACCACGCGGCGATTGGCAAAGTTGCAGACCACACGCGTCCCCGCGACCGCGCGCGACGCGAGCTCGTCCGGCACCTCGTAGCTGAAGACGCGCGCGAGCGGCACGGGCAGCGCGACGTCGGCGAGGAGCATGTCTTCGTCTACCACGCGTTGTGTCGCTACGTGCCCGGCAGGGCGCGCGCGACGCGGTCACGCGCGCGATCGCGCGGCTTCGGCGACGGAGTTTCGCGAGCTTCGCGCGTTGGCGCGGCGCGTGCTCTTTCGAGCGACTTCGCTTGGAGGAGAAGATGAGGATCAAGACTGCCGCCGGGCTCGCGCTCGTCGTTGGCGCGGCGATCGTTTGCGTCGCGGAGGGAGAAGCGCGCGCGTGCGGCGGGTGCATGCAGGGCCCGCCGCCGCCGAATCCGCAGCCTGGTCAGACCGCGTCGGTCGTCACCGACCACCGGATGATTCTCTCGATTTCGTCGCAGCAGACGACGCTCTACGATCAGATTCGGTACTCGGGATCGCCCGCGTCGTTCGCGTGGGTGCTGCCGATCGCCGGCAACGTCACGATCGGGCTGAGCAGCGACGCGCTCTTCTCCGCGCTCGACTCCGCGACGGTGCCGAGGATCAGCGCGCCCGCGCCGCCTGCGTGCCCGCCGCCGCCACAACGCTACTGTCCGCAATGTCCGCGATCGTACTGCCCGGAAGATCGCGGCGGCGCGGACGCCTCTGCGTCCGACGGCGGCGCGTACGCTGGCGACTCGAGCGCCGACGCGGGAGAGCCGCCCGTCACCGTGACGATGCAGCAAACGGTTGGACCGTACGAGACCGTGCAGCTTCACTCGAGCGATCCGAACGCGCTCGAAGCGTGGCTCGCGTCGCACGGCTACGTCATTCCGAGCGACGTTCAGCCGATCATCGCGGCGTACGTCGCCGAGCACTTCGACTTCCTCGCGATGAAGCTCGTCCCGGGCGCGGGCGTGCAGTCGATGCGTCCCGTGCGCGTGACGATGCCCGGCGCGA
>Ga0100403_1001091_pt1 | contig 25474 bp, 34 predicted proteins | sample CryGeymet201501t_FD_83663 | JGI IMG/M metagenome (GOLD analysis project Ga0100403, IMG submission 83663) | Groundwater microbial communities from Crystal Geyser aquifers in Utah, USA - Crystal Geyser metaG 2015-01t | ecosystem: Environmental > Aquatic > Deep subsurface > Groundwater | place... | reverse complement strand
CGGCAGTTTTAGCTTCCCGCACCTGTTCTATTGTCGCCCCACCGTGCGCCCATGCCTCCGCCGTCTCAATGCACGCAAGCGCAGTTGGGGATGTGGCGTGGGGCAACGCCAACCGGGCACACTCGCAGCACGCCAAAACGAGTTTCTTGCGCCCATTGCCTTCCGGCTCACCGCTTCGCTTACCAGCGAACCAGAGCATCCAGTCGCCACGGTCACACTTGGACCATGCGTCGGCCGGTGTGGTGATGTTATTGGCCCGGACCCATTCGATGGATTCGTGGCAGGCGTCCATTGATTCCAGCAGTTTAATCAGTCTGTTTGTTTTCATGGTTGTGGATCTATGATTTCGACGCAGAGTTGGATCTCGCCGGCCCTGGTTGTATGAATGATGTGCTCATGGTCTGATAAGAAATTCAAAGTAAAGGTTGGCTACTCGCTGGGGGTGGTCTTTGTCCGACAGAATCACGGCGTAGCGGATACCGTAGTTCCATGCTGCTCCTACCCACTCGGCTCTTTGCTTGCCGTCGAATGTGTTCAAAGCGGTGGCTATCGTTCGCAGATGCTTTTCAGCAACCCGCTCCGCCTCCATTGGGTTCGTCGTCGCCTCGATGAATGGACGCTTCGAGTAGAGTGCCCATGTAGCGGGCATGAACTGATACGCACTGCGTTCTCCCTTCTTCCCTACTGCCCGTGGATCCTCGTTGCTTTCAACCTGGCGGATCGCCTTGAGCATCGCCTGTTCGTCCATCGTGTTAAACGTGAAGGACCGCCGTTTCTTGGCCACTTCCCACTTCTCTTTGGCAATCACTGCGGGAATGTAGAACAGCAGGCAGAAGCCTACCGCAAGGAATCGTATCGTGTCCTTCATGGTCGCACCCTCCGGAAAGACACGACCCATACCCACGGGTTTTCGGCCCATGAGTCGGATCCGTTGATGGACTGCCACAGCGTTTGATAACTTTGCCGCGCCGCTCGATATGGCTCACCTAATATTGGTCGCTCGGTCATCGTCAGTCCTTGTTGATTGTTGGGGTTAAAGTGGGGCTTTCAGTATCCCGTTCGCCTTCGTAAGATTCGCTCGTGCTCGGTGAAGGTCCGGATTGATGCCCGCAACCTTCCCGGCAAATTCCAGCGCGTCCGCCGCTCCGTCCACCAGTGCCTTCACGTCTTCGAATGCGCGGTAAATCTTCCTGATTTGTGCGCATGCCTTGTCCGCACCGTGCGCAAATCCGTCGCCTTGGGTTACGAAGATGCCCGCTACCGTCAGAACCCGGTGAAGGTGCATTGCTACCAGTGTCTCCCGGTCCACGCCCCGATTCAGGAGCACGCCTACCGCCCGGTCATCCCAGATTTCAACCGTGCCGTAGTCCTTCCGACAAGTAATCGGCAGGATTTGCCCTAGATGCTCCAAGCACCAAGCCTGAATGTAACCGGAGGCAATTCCCGCTGGCCTTGCGTCGGCTGGTAGCTTGTCGGGTTCGGAAAATGTCACACCAACGGGAACCTCCAAAGGGAAGATGCGCGCCGTGAAGATCCGGCAGTCCTTCCCCTCCGCCAGCATCTTCTTCACCCGGTTCACCATCGGCTTGATCGGTTCCCCGATATGCTCCGGACCCTTCCAACCGTCATAGACTGCCAGCGTGCCGTCTAGGTCAAAAAGGTAGTTACCCTTTACCTCAGTTACAGGAGTGCTCATTTCGCCTCCTTGTCCGAGTCCGGAATGGTGTTTGCCATCACTCCCTTTGCCGCCTGCTCCTTCTCATTCTGTGCCCGCAGTTCGAGCATGGCACTGGCCTGCGTCACCTTGTCAGTCATGTGGAACTTCGTGATCGGCTGCGTTTGGCCGGGATTGTGTTCCGAGCAGTATTGGATTTCCACCAGGAGGCGGAACCCAAGCAGAACTTGAAAGCGTTCCGTCCAAGTGAACTGACGATAGACGAATCCCCGCGTAATAAAACGGATGGGCTTCGGGAGTGGCCGTAGTGTCGGCTTATATTTGGGTGTGTTGCTTGACATGATTAAAATTGGGACTGTGCGCGTTCTTGCGCGTATTCGTATTCGCTGTCTGTCAGTTCGTAGGGTTGTCCGCAGACTCCGAAGGCTTTAACGTGGTCCGCATACCATCCGGCTCCTTCGCCGTTGCATGGGTGCCCTTGTTCAACGTATTGCCCTTCGTCGTAGGTCCACTTAATCACCACTTCTACGGTGATCGTTTCGCCGTCTCGCTCTATGTCCTGAAAGTGCGCCGTCTTCATTGCGCACACTTGAACAAGACCAAAAGGGCGACGAGACTGACGAAGAAACATAGGAATGTTGCCTTCGCTAACCGCACATTGGCAGCATGCGCCGCCTTCGCTTGCTTCGCATTCCACATCGCTTCTCCGTCAATCTCGCGCCGTTGTTTCATGGTGCTGGGGTAGGGTTAGTAACTGGGAGCGTTGATCTTCCCGTCACCGAGCAGCACCGGAATTGAGGTAGTCGCCTCGATGGATGCACGGGCCGAATCGAAGGCTTTTTTAATTACCTCGTGCGGTCTGTTCATCACATATTGGAAACTTAGCTTCCCGTCATTCCCGATACGGAAGCGCAACCGGGCATTGATCGTGATTGGTTCTGACCCAACGAAGGGAACCACGAATATACTAATTGCGTCGGGCAACTTCATCACATCGTCATGCCGATTCGCTCCACCGCCCGCCTGCTCGATGGTTTCAACGTATTCCAGTTGAATGCTCCCATCGCGTAGGTTCTTGCCGGATTTGAAGCTGACCGTCTTCTTCGCTTGAAGCAGTTGCGCCATTTCCAGCACTTCCGCCCCATCCGGAGAAACAATGTCTGCAAGGTTCTCTTCCACGAACTCCGAGAACCCTTCCTGCGTGAGCAGCTTCCGGTTGTTCTGGATCCAGCGATTCCACTCAGGGGTGGATTCGAGCCGCAAGACGGCAACGTGTTCCCCGGTCCCGGCATTCAATACGCCGGTCTTGTGGAAGTCGAAAACGGCGGTAATCGAACCCCCCGTCTCCGTTGCCGTGCCAAACAGGTGCGTTTGCCCGTCGATCTTGTGCCCGTTCACATACTCGATGAAACTCTTCGTCTCATACAGGTGAACGCTTGCGCGTTTGCGCCGGGGCGCGTCCTCATACTTTTCCAATGGGAACAGGCTCCCGTTGGGGAAAGACAGGAGTTGTAGGGCTCCCACCTTGATTATTTGCGGTTTTTGGGCCGCTTCTGCTTCGCGAGCTACCGCGATAATATGCGGGGCTTCCGCCCCTGATTCGTCTCGTGACATAATACTGATTTATGGGTTGTGGTTGGACTGGGTAGATTACTTGCCAGAGGCGGAGACTTTCGCCTCAACCTCCGTTTGCTGGGGCTTCGAGTTCAGTCCGCCCTCGATGGACTCAAGGCGCATTTCTTCCTGGTTGGGATTGCGCCGGGTGGGGTTGAACTCATCGTCCGCAAAGAATACGGGTTCCTTCACCCGTGCCGGTTTGGGCAGGCTGACTTTGATTTTGTCGGTGATCTTCACCAACGGGGTATCCCCGGCTCCTGTGCCGTTCGGGATGATCGTCAGTTCGAGGACAATCTTTGACTTCTGCGACGACATGATTGCCGCCCGTGTTGCATCGCGCAGTGCGTCATCCAAGTCATTGACTACTTGGTTGTCGTTCATCGCCGCGATGGTTTTGACAAATGTTCCGGCTGGGGCTTGTTTCTCTACCCCGTCCTTGATTGATGGAGGCATAACTTTATTTACTGGGTTGTGTGGTTGTGGTTTCGGGGCTGTTTAGCTCTCAACACCCGCCGCTTTCAGGAAGTCTTTCGTCTTCCCAAGAATTCGAGTCGCGAGCTTGCCGCTCACATCCAAATAGGTTCCGCCCTCCTTGATCGCATTTTGCTTCACCAGGAACGCATTCACCTTCTCCGCGTGGGGCTCCAATGCCTCGGTCAGCAATTGCTTCTGCTCGTCGGAGAGTGATTCTACGGTGGTTTGTTCCGCTGCGCTTCCAGACGCTATACGAGTGGCTGTCGTCTCGATGGCGTCATTAGCATCGCCCTCGGTTGCCGCAATGCCTGTAACGCGCTCATAAACCCGAGCCTTGAGCTTACGTTTCGCCTTTCCGATAATGCCGTCCGCGCCCATCCCTCGGTTGACCTTGATAGAAAACTGAGCGTTTTCGATCTTTCCCACGACTCCATTGCATTTCCACGACGCCGATGCAGTAACAACCGCCTCGTTCTCGGAAACGATCTTAGGAATAGAATAGTCGTCCCAATAGTCGGATATTAGCCCCTTTCTGGAAAGGCGAATAAGGGAACCTTCAAATCCTTCTTTCGTGTAATACGCACGTCCGGCGAGAATGTTCATTTCATTGCCAACAGGCTTGAATCCGCGAAGCGTTGCCTCAATGAATGCCTCCCTTACTACCTCTTCGGGATAGCCTCCGGCTTGGTCTTTGTCGGTGCGAAACCCTAAAGAGCTTCCCTGGAGTTTCATTATGGGGGCCATAACCTCCTTCGAGAGCATGGCTTTTAATTGGTCGATAGCGTTGGCCACGTTAATCGCTGCTGCAAATGCGCCAGCACCGTGCGTTAATGTGGTAAGATTGTTCTCTTCGGCAAACGCATCCAGTGCTGCAATCTTTTCGTCGAGCAAGGCTAGGCTAGTTTCTGTTTTAGACATGATATGTTTTATGGTTGGTGGTTATACGGATGAAATTCTACGCGATGTGTCTCCATGATCGGCGGCTTACAATCTTGCCGATTCCGATTGGTCCTTTGCTTAACTCATAGGCCATTCGGTGCGCCCTAACACATTTCCTCCCGATAGATATACCGCCGTATCCATCAACATCCCTCCATCCCGTCCAAAGCCAACAAGAGGACTTTCTGGATGTTTTGTTAATCTTAGACAGAAATCTAGTTATATCTGTGGGCTTGAAGTCCATTTAGGTTTATGGGTTGCGAAAAAAAGGGACCAGCCGCCGCCCTATTTGGTAGGGCAAACACCACATGAACTACGCGCCAACGTAATGTCTTGTGAGGTGTCGGCGTAAGTGCCACGGCTGGAAGGGGGGTCAGACTGGAGGGCTGACGCGATAGAACTGCGTTGGCGTGAGAGGTCTTGCCCGCTTAACGCGATCATGGAGTCCGGGAATCCGAGAGAATCCGAGTTCGCGTAGCTTTGCGCCTGCCGTGTGCTTCCGATTCCATGAATTTTTACGCATGAACTCGCGCAGTTCGTTATATCGCTTACGCAGTGCTGCAATGCGGGCTTCACGGGCTTTAATTGCTTCTTCGTTCAGTATCATATTGTTAGTTTTTCAGGGTGTTCCAGTGCTTGAAAAATGCGCTCGGCTTCACGCAGCAACGCCCGTGCATCACTTGCACATCCAACCGAATAGCCGGGTCATCACGCCATTGCCGGATGCGCTTCACGCTCGCCCACGGCTTAAACAGTTCAGCCGGGGTGTATTCGTCCTTGATGAGAGCCAGCACCAGCGCAGTCCCGGCCTGCTTGATCGCTTCACCCTCGCGCTTGAGCATATCAACAAGTGCCATTGCCTCGTCGCTGATAACCTCCGCGCCTCCGGAAATGTATTCCTCGGCTTCCTTGAGTGCGTGCAGAGCTTTCGCCCGCTTATCTTTGGGGAGGGACATGGTTAGAAAGTTACCGTATCTTCTGTTTGCGGTTCGGGTTCGCTCTTGGCTTCCGGCTCGGGAGCAATTTCCGCCCCTTGCACTGCGCCATCTTCGATAATGATTGCCGAAGCGTCTCCGCTCCCAACCCTCTCGACGAAGACCTGCAAATCGTGCTTGTCTGCCAGTTCCGTAAGCAGGGTGAGGCTCTTGGGATCCAGAAGGGAACCGTCCCGCACCAGCATAACGCGGAGCTTGGGATTGAGTGCCGCACCCATCGCCACTGATACCCGCAATTGCTGCGCCGCGCTTGCCTGACTGAAGGGAATGCCGTTAAAAGTCACACCGTCCTCCGAGAATCCAAGCCCTTCGATGGGGAACGGAGTTGCCGCCAGCTTCTCCGCTTTCTCCGCGTCGATCCGCTCAATCTGCTCGGTGAGTTCGTTTGCTTGGTCCGTCTTCGCCTTCAATTCAGCCAGTGCCTTTGCCCGCGCTTGGTTCTCCTGTATGTGTTGATTCGTCTCCGTCGCCCCGGCCAGTGACTTCCTCAAGGGAGCTTCGTCGATGGGCTTGAATGCAAAGTCCGCTGCAATAGCTGCGTCGTGCTCGGCTGCTACGCTCCTTTCGATTGCTTCTTGCGGGCCAATCATTTCCCGCACCTTTCGCAACTCTTCTTCGAGGTCTAAAACCCTACGCCTAAGCATGGCGGTTTTCTCCTTTTGATCGTTAAGCGACGATTGTTTGTTGCGTATGGCTTCCTCAAGATTCGCCTTTCCCGCGTTGTGCTTCTGCGCCTGCTCCAACTCCGTCAAAATCGCACTGGTATCAATTGATACCTCCGGCAGTCCGAAGCTGAACGGCATCGCCTCCGCCTTTATCCGCATTTCAGCCGCCTGTTTGTTTACCGCAGTTCGCTCCTGGTAGATAGTCTTCCGCTTGTCGTCTATCAGTTGCAAATTCAGTCCAACCAGCATTTGCAAAGCCGCCTTCTGCTTCGATGAGTCGTAGCGCGTGAACGCCAACGGGTCGAACATCAGCTTGCCTGTCAGAGCATCCAGCATGGATTGCGGGGAAGGATACCGGGCTCCGTCCGCGCTCTCCACAATCAACGCAGTGCCTCCCGCCGCCGTGAATGTCCGCTTCACTATAAGGCCATTATCCAGCTTCGCAATGATCTGGGCTTTCGCCTCGCCATCCCGCACCGGCTTAATCGGCACTTCGTTCTTGCCGCCAAAGAGCATTGCAATGCTGTCGAGCACACTGGTTTTGCCTTGTTCATTGTCGCCGCCAATAATGACGACGCTGCCTTGCGGGGTGATGCGAACGGCACGCAGCCGCTTCACGTTAGAGGATTCGAGGGATATGATTTTTGACATGGTAAGGGGTTAAATTAGCTGGGCTCTCTGCCAAAGCACCTTGGGGCTCCCGTTCGATGACTCTACGCCACGATAGCCAACAGGCTTGATAAGCCCCTCGCGCTTCGCCTTGAGCACGATCTGTCCCCAAGCCCGCCCATCCTTCGGCGGAGGCACGCTGTTGACCGCAGCCAAACGCACGTCCTCGGTGGTGAATTTCCGTTCCGGGAACAGATTGATAAAGTCCTTGAATGCCCGAAACGCCTGCTCGGTCCAATTCGGGTCGCGCCTGTCCGCTGCGTCTGCGCACGCTTGCGCCGCGATGTAGCCACGTTTTCGAGCCCGCGCCACGCCCTGCCCCACGGGGAAGGTAAATCCCATCTGTGCGCCGGTCATCGCTCCGCCCTCCGTGCAATCATGGCATCGGCAATTGCGTAGGCATCTTCCGCAACCATTTCCGCGCATACGGTTGTTTCACCGTCTCTGTTAAAATAACTCATTTCACTGGCGTCTTCATCGCGCTTAGAGATTTTCCAATGATGAATTATGCATCCCGTGATAGCCTGACCAGCTAGGTAGTCCCGCAGGGTCATGCCGTTGAATCCCCGTTGATACTCGCCAGTTGGGGTGCGTTCGGATGCAACGGGAAACGCTGGCCCACCGTCATTGATAGGTTCACTCATTTAAGAATCTCCTTTTTGATCTTCTCGCAGTTCGCCCCGAGCCAGTCCTTCATCTTCCCGCCAACCTCGGAACGCTCCTTGTCGGTTGACAACCGGAACACGCCCGCGCTTGCCATCCAGAAATCAATCAGTTCCTCAAAAATAGCCTCCTGCTTTTGTTGCTCAGGGCTCACGATTGCACCCCCGCGCTCTTCCTCCCCTTGCGGGTTTTCTTCTCTTTCTTAGTAGCCGCGTTAAAAATATAACGCCCGTTTTCCAAAGATAAGCTCTTTTCGCGCTTCATGTCCGCAATAACCAGCCGCGCAACGTATTCCGAGAATCCTCCCGGAAACTCCAATTCGAATGCTTTCCTGGTAGCCAGCTTATGCAGCTCTCGCTCCATCAAAACATTAGTCCGGTGCGGGTTGTTCATCAAGCGGGGTCTAGGCATGGGGTGTATTGAGTATGCCTTCCATACACACGCACAAGGAAAAAGATTGCTTAATGTGTATCGTGTGTATGTTACATAATGAAAATGGTTCACCGCGTTAATATCACCATAGACAAGTCACTGCACGCCGCCGCGAAGTTGCACGCGGTTGAAGCGCACTACACGGACTTTTCTGGATTAGTGACAAAACTGATCGTGGCGGACATGAAGCAAACCCCACAAGGCGAAGTCATATCTCAAGAACTGATTGATGCCGCCAAGAAACTACTGAAACACAGTCATGCAAATGCCCTACGCCGTATCGCAGAAAAACATAAATCTTAATACTGAGAAGACTTGTCTGTTTACGTCTAGCGCCGGACTTTTATGGCGTTCACCCGCATGGTTGGGTAATGTTCCAGAAACTCCCGCTACGTGGGCGCAGGTCGCCGGGACACGCTGGCATGAAATGGTGTCACCTTCTGATATTCCGCGAGTGTTGCACTGGTTTGCCCACTACTCTAAGGACGTTCTCACGTTCGAGGTGATGCTCCCGATCAAGGGAGTTATGAGCATTACGAGCTATGTGCGCCTCAATCGGGATCCATGTGCTGTCCTCATTATCGGAGATTTTAGCATAATTTCCGACCATACCCCACTGGTGGATTTATCACATCCAATGCTTCCGGCCCCAAACTGCGTTATGCTCGACTATGAAAACGAAACCTAAGCCCTACGAAATTACTCCCGTCGAGCACGAGGACGCGAGCGACGTAGAACGCCAGCGCGATAGCTACCGGGCCGCCCTCATGGCCGTGGTGGTCATTATCGTGATCGGTGGCGGAATTATGTGGCTCTACAAGGTAATGTAGCTCACCGGCTACTTGTCCTTTGATTCCTGCACCAGCCGCTTTCCCCACGCGGTCAGGCTGTTCACCATGTTGGCGAAGTCGTCATTCAATAGGTAGGCTTGCGCCACGGCATCCAAGCGTTGCCGCATTTCCTCGGACCAGTTCGAGCCCGCCCCGGCCATTGGTCTAAGCCCCTTGCCCTCGGCCTCGCCCTTCTGCCCTATCAGAATCGAAGGACGGAATGCCGCTGGGGTTTGGTCAGCCAGATACGCAATAATCAAGTCTAGTTGCCCGCGATAGTCGTCAGGGCTTATCTCCCGGCACACCGCTTCCAGCTTATCCGGAGGGATGTATGTCCAAAGCCCTTTCTTCCAGCGCGTGAACTGACTCGCCGGGGTTCGCGGTATCTTGCTGGCAATCTCCTTCACTGACCGGCCAGAGTCTTCTATCTTTACCGCGCACAGGTCGCCAAACAGACGCTTTGTAACAGGGGGCATCCCTGAACCATCAGAAACCTATTCTGCTAAGTCAAGCATGCCACTATGCGCCGCTTTCCCTGCCCTCGGGGTAACTGCAACCCCATTTGCCGCCTGCGATTGTTCACCGCTATCCGCGAGACTCCCAGCACCGCCGCAATCACTTCTGACGTGTGCAGCCTGATCGACATGCCCGCGATCAGCTTTTGATTGGCATTCAATCGCTCGTGCACTACCCGTTGAGTATCCTTCGTTAGATAATTACCAGGCCGCGCCGAACAGTCCGAGAACCACGTTTTAGGATCCCCATAACGCTCAAGGTATATGTTTCGGTCAAGATTCATGGTTTTTTGGCTCCGGCACTTGCCGTTGAGTCACCCCTTCCTCCGGTATGAATTCCGGCACGGATTCAACCGTTACCGTCCGCTTCTTGAAATCGCACTTCACCCGCACATTGAGCGTAATTACCTTATGTCCCGATTCGAACGCATACGCCCGCAAGCGATAGTATTCCATGCCGAACCTCTCCTTGAAACACTTCATCGCCGCGTCGAGGTAGAGTTGTTCCGACGATCTAACATCATCGGCAAGAGTCTGAGCCTCAATGTTTGAAGTGGTGGGTTGACTCATGCTTTTCGCTTACAACGGCTTGCTAAAAGTTGATAAGCCCAAAACTCACCCCACCAAGCAGAAAAGATAAAGCCCCGTGTAAGTCATTATTCACAAGGGGCTTAAAATGGTGCACCCGGCAGAACTTGAATCTGCAACCTTCTGATTCGTAGTCTCCTATTTAGGTGCGGAACCTAAAGGAATACCGTTACGCTAAGTCGTTGCTATAGGTAAACAAGTGGGAATAGCGCGGAACGGTTATCTAAATAGGCTTGCTAAATCTTGATAAGCACTATTTTTTGCAGGGCATCGAAATCTTGATAAGCTTATGCCCCTAAAAGAGTCAATTGAAACGGTAGGCGAAAAGGTAGTTCGCTTCAAAACCACGAAGTTTGGAGTGACGGTTTACCGGCAACGCTTCACGCGCAACGGTGAGCACAAATACACCCGCGCCTTCTACGTCTCGAAAACCGTAGCGGGGAAACTTACCAGGTTTCCGGTTGGGTCTGACGTTCGCATGGCGGAAAGGAACGCGGAGGAAATCATTGGCTATCTCACCGTGGGAGCAAACACGATGGACAAAGCCGTTGCGATCTACAACCCGAGCAAGGCCGAGCGTATGGGATGCCCCACGTTCCAAGACATTCTGGACGCCTACAAGAGTGCCCTGAACATCATTGGCCGCAAGGGTGGACGTGTCAGCGATGCAACCTACTCCGGATACCGTTCCTCGCTCGCCTACCTGATTCGCAAGGTTGAATCCTACCGGAAGGACAAGCCGTTCGTCTCCCTGCTCGGCCAGCACAATGTTGATTACTCCCCTTGGTTCGGCCAGAGAATCGACGTGCTCACCACGAAGTATGCGATGGATTTCAAGTTGGCATCCGTCCCGGCTGACGAGGAAGACGAAGAGGTTATTCTCACCTCGAAAATCAGTTGCGACTCCACGTTGCGGAGTGCTCGGGCCTTCTTTTCCAAGAATGCAATGCGCTACTATACCCAGCTTAAACTCAAGATGCCGGATATATCTGGATTTATGAGCGAGCCTGACTTTGGCGCGAAGAAGTATTTCCAGTTGCTCCCGGCTTCCGTGATTGTGGACGTTATGCGAGCCAGCATTGCCCTCCGGAACGATGACCTTGACGCATTCCGCGCCTTCCTGCTCTGCATGCACTGCGGTTTGCGCCGTGCCGAGGCACTGGCCTTTGCTACCTCGTGGTTACGGGAAGAGGACCGGCCTATGATGCTCGTGACGGTCAACGGCGTATTTAATCCAAAGCACGGGACAGGGCGAAAGGTTGCTCTTGAGCCGTGGGTTTCGAAGACGCTGCATGAACTGGGTCCGGTTCAGGCTTCCGAGTCCCTTGACCGGCTCAATGACTGGGTGAAGGGCATTATCCCGGCTGAATATGCCGTAACCAAGCCCCTCCATGAACTCCGCAAGTGCTGGGTATCCTGCAAGGCCAAGACTGACGGTATTCTCGCCGCTGCGCAGCAAGCAGGGCATCGAGACACGAAAACAACCGTTGCTCACTACGCAGATAACATGCTCCCTGATCGGTTGACCGGCCTATGGTCCGAGCCTGCGGAAGCCGCTATTCTCAAATTCGCATGAAAACCAAATGTGACAGATGCACCGTAACCCAAGGCCGCAAGGGTAAGACCGGCTCTTGGTGCGTGAAATGCGGAACGAAGGTCTATGATGTGGACGAACGCGAATGCCAGCAGTGCGCCCATTTTAAGGACTTGGGACCGACTCAGGACAATCATTGCATCTGCACGAAGCATTTAATGGGCGTCGTTCGCACAATGCACGCCTGCTATGAGATAGCGAAGGGAACGCTTTGCTTCCGACAATCACCCAACACATCAGTCCGCCCCGCCCACGGCAAAGCCTAGCTGAACGTCCCGAATCAGGAACCGGCCAGAGTTGAAGCACACCGCCACGACGCGCACGCGCAGCTTGTGGCCGAATAGATTGAGCGGGATCCGCACCGTGTCCTTGCCGTGCACAATCCCCTTCCAGCGTCCACCAGTCCGCCCAGAGTCCGTTTCCGCGTAGATTCCAACGTAAGCCCGCGAGTCCCGTTCTATCGTCAACTGCACTTCCAGGAAGTTCTTGAACGTCTTTGGATTCCCTAAGTCCTGCCACGGGAATTCAAAGCGGGCAATGTAGGCATTGTTGAAATACTGGGTCAGGGTGTAGTCTGTTGGATCCAGAGTAGCAATCGGTCCCCACATGCTATCAAGCCCCACGGTTTCACCCGAAGCGGTTTCCAGAATGCTCGCATTGTTCGCCGTCATCGCAACAAACGGAATACCAGAAGTCGGAGTCGGCTCCGCCCCAGCAATGGCATACCCAGAACCAAGGGCAGTCCCAGCCGCCTCCATGTCCTCGGGTTGCAACTCTCCTATCTCGTCGAGACGCGAATACAGGCATTCTCCGGCCTCCGTGATAACTGCCACGGTCGAAGCCCCCAAAGCCTTCAAAACCGTGCTCACTACGGCATCAGGATACCGCCACGGACCCGCCACGCTACGGGTTCGCTCGTTAAAAACGTAAAGACTTGGCCGAAGGTCATGCTCATTGGGCATAAACATCCAGAATAGGCGCGATTGCCGGTCATAGGCCGTATGGTATCCGTAGGCTTCCAAGGGCCGCGCAGCGTTCTTATTCCAGACGCCTGCCCCCTGCACGGTGGCAATCTCTTGGCTCCGTGCCGTATGCTTATTGAATGGCCCGGAACGGATTGCCTGGTCGAAATATACCTCCAAGTCCCGCCCAAGGTAAAAGTCCGCGTCTCCGTTCACGTCCCCCACGCAGTCCGGATTGATAGCCGAGCTATTGGCCGCGCTGGCACTCTGCTGGCACTTCCACCCGTCAGACGTGTTATCCACCCCGTAAAGGTTGATTGGGGCTTGGTCCGTGTGGACGGTGACGTATTGCTGGAAAACAGACAGTGCCTTGATTGCCGTCGCTCCGCCGTGGGGGTGCACCGCAATGAAGGACGTTGCCAGCGAATAAACCCCGTCAATGAATGGTTCCCCCTGATTTGGGGCATCCGTAATCCAGACCCGCATAGGACTGGCCGCATTGCCTGCCGCAAAGATTGAGCGGTTTACGTGTTGGCGGAATGTCGTGCACGCGGGAATTCGTATCTTTCCCCGCTTGTTCACGTCTGCTGGTGGCGTGCTCGGGCCAAAAACAGCCAAGGCAGAGCTATACCACACCAAATTGGAATCCACCCCGTTCCCGAATAGAATTCGGTCTGCGATGGGCGAAGCATACCATTGCGCCGTGGGGTCTTTGTCCCTGTAAACGGCATCATTGGTCGCCGTGATCGTAACTGAGCCAGTGGCGTCTAAATCCTGATTGCTGTCGGAGCCGGACAGATAGAAGAACCCAAGGGCTCGGGAAGCCTGCAAGGACCAGCAAACAAGGAAGGTATGCCCGTTCTTGGCTACGGTGACAAAATGGGCTTTGGCTGCGTTTGCCCCGGTCAGTGCCGTTTCAATGTCTCCCCCCAAGGAACTCAACCCCCAGAGGCTTTTCCACTCCGGCCCTGCGCAAAGTGCTCCCTGCGGGTATGGGGCCAGCCCCTCGCAAATACGCAATGCCCCGCGATCTTGGTCAGTCGCATCTTCCTTTGTCTCTATGGGACGAAAATTGGGGATCGAGAAGTATTCCACCCCGTCAGCCTACCTGTTCCCCGCCCTGACTAGCCGGTTTCATTTGTCGGATTTGGGCTCCCAAGCAACCTTGCGGGTGCGCAGATGCCCGACGTGTTCCCCCTGCGTTTCGTGCGTAGATAGGATAATTTGGTAGTCCGCATTATTGCCGCCCTTCTTCTTTTGCCAGATGACATGATCGCATGGACAGTGAGGGATAACATTGATGCGCAAACCGGCAGGGTGCCAGCGATGCCAAACAACATACAAGTCTTCGGTGCCCTTGCCTTCGTAACCGTCGAAATTTGCCAGTTGGAGGGCTTCATTGTTGAGCAAGGTGCAGCCAAACCCGCACCAATCAGAAGGAACAATCGAACCCTTGCCAATGGCCGGGTATGCGTGTTCCAGCCAGCCACGCTTTCTCCACCCATGCTTGGCAATGATTTCCCATATATTGCCAGCCGGGGGACATTTTTTAACATCCTCTTCCACGGCTTTCTTCTTCTCGATCCATTCCGGAGATGGGCTTGTAGCGGTGCTGGTTTCAGCCTCCTTTTTGAGAACTTCGATCCGGGCTTTCAGTTCATCAGGCAAGGTCCGTTCGTTTTCGGTGAAGTCCTCGGCAATGGGATTTTGCGGGGTTCCTCTCCCGCCAAGAAATGCCTCGTTGGGATAAGGGCAGGTCGAAACGCTGTAATAACCTGCGTCAAAGCCTAGCATGTCGATCATGCAGCGCAGGGCATTGGCCGGTGGCAGTGTGTCGCTGTCCAGACTCCAGGTGTAATCAGGGTTGTGGCGGCGGGCTTCGGTAAAGGCGGCGCTGCGCAGGGCGGCAATGGTAAGCTGGGCAACCTCTTTGTAGTTGGGGGAATTTCCGGAATCCTTGGCTGCAACCAAATGGCGGACTTCCCACTTGTCGGGCAGTGCCTCTTTCCAGTGCGTCACCGCATCTTTGCACGCCCGCGTGTTATCTCCGGCAATGATCGCAATACCGGGTTCAGTCCACTTGGCCGCATTCAGATTGGCGGTTATGCGCTGCGCCAGCGCACGCATGGCGTAACAATAGCCCTCGGTGGCGCAGACGGTGATGATTAGTTTCATAGGGTTAGTTGCCGGGATAGGCGGAAAATGCAATCGGGCCAAGGCCGTGAACAACGGCAGCGGGCTCAAAGGCGATACACTCGCTGCGGTGGATTGAATACGTGGTCAGCGAATCCGCCCACGAGACATAGGCCGTGCTAGTGCTGCCGGTGGAGTTCTGGGCGGTTATGCGGTGAACGCCCCACGGCACAGTGCTTTGAAAACTGCCGCTTTCAGAGTAGGTGGTGGTGGTTGATCCCCCTGGACCTGGCGGGGGTCCAAACGGGTCCGGTGGGGGCGGTGGTTCTGATGTGGTGGTGGTTCCACTTGCCGACGTGCTGCCGGTTTGCACTCCGCTCCAAGCCGTCAATGTGGTAAAGCTATTGGTCCCAGTAAACCAGCCATACCCGCCGACTGTGCTGCCGGTGTTGGTGGCCGGTGCAATGCGGGTTGATGTGTTCATGGTTCCCGCCAGCGAGAGGGTAATCGTATCGGTGTATAGCGGCACGGCCACGCCGGGAAATGCAGAGCCCCAGCTCATCGCCACGGTGTCACCGGAAATGTTGGTCCCGACCGGATTGCCGTAGCCCATGGCATTGGGAGCCTGAAAACCCGATCCCGGCGTCAGCTCGTTGTAGGCAAACGCCGCAGGATTGCTGGACTGCGCTGCGGTGTTTGCCGTTAATCCTATGGTTTGGTGAGAAAATGTTAATGTTTCCCCGAAATTTGAACTGGCTTCCTCTAGTTCGTAAACCACGTAAGAGCTGTTTGTAGTCAAAGCCGAGGTGGATAGCACGGTGCCCCGGTTGGCGACCGTGGTGGTGTATTCCGTGGCGTATGTGTATGAGGTATAGGATGGTGCCGTTTCCTCAAACGTGCTTACGTCCGTGATGTTGTAAGTCAGGCTTACTGCCGTGGTGGTCACGTATCCGAGCGTCACCGCCTGAGAGTTTGACAGTGGTATCGTTCCGCCGTTTGTCGTGCTTGCCGCCGTGGTGTAAGTGGATGCAAGCAACGTCGAAGCCGTTGAGGTCAGCGAAGCGGTATTGTAATTGGTGTATGAGTAAGTGTAGGTTGGCCCAGTATAGTTTGCGGCGCTGTCCAAAGTCACCTGTGTCTCAGGAACAACTCCTGTAATAATCGTCACTGAATTGGTGGTTACGGTAAAAGATACTCCAATGGCAGAGGCCAAAGCCGTTCCTGTGGTGGTAATGTTCCAAAGCCAGTCTGTGGTTTCCGCAACTATCACCGTGTCTAGGATTGCTTCATGGGGCACTGAATAGGTTTCTGTGCTGGTTACGGACAGGGTGACGGTGCCCAAAGTGCTGGTAGTATAGGCCGACGTTGTGACGCTCGTTGCCGTGGTTGAGGCCGAAGTCGTTGAGGTAGTTGAACTGTTGGTGGTCGAATAGCTGGTTGAGGTTGGCGCGGAATAACTGGTCGAGAGCACGGTTTCAACGGCCTGCGCACTGGTTATGGTGCCTGTTGCGGTTGTTGCCGCCGTGGTAGCGGTTCCGGTTGCCCATGATCCCGTTGTCTGGTCGGAAAAGCTGGTCGTCAGGTTATAGAATGTATCCGGGTCTATATAAGTTGTCCCCACGGTCACGCGATGGGCCGATGTGCCTGCGGTCGCGTTGAAATCTGATTCGTCTATTCGCAGAGTGGTTTCGGCCCTAATCAAATTAGGAGTAGTGTCGGCGTAATTTATCACGGACGAGTATTGACCTTCTTCCGAAAGCGTTACTCCGGAAGAAAGTGAGCCTCTTATTCCGGCCTTGTCGCTCGAATGGTTGTAATACGTGCCCCACGCAGTAAAATTTACGGTCCATGATGGTGGATCCGTTGCAGTTGCGGACGATGTAAATGACTCGGTGCTGGAATGGGCATAGGTGTTTGACACCGTAACGGCCGCCGTGCGCGTTGTTTCATAGCTCCACATGGCAGGTTTAGACGTTGGTTATGGCCCAAGTGTAATAAATATCGTAGGGCAGGGTTCCGGGCGCGGGTGAAGTTTTGCTGATGCGGAATGCTTCTGCCGGGGTGGCAAACAGCGAACCGTTGCCAATGGTGCGATACCATACCGCATTGACTACCAAACCGAGCAAAAGGGTAAACGAGACCGGAGGGGAGCCCTGCAAGGTGGACATAACAGCGGGCGCAGTGGTCTCCATGGACAATGAGCAACCCGTGATCGCCCCATCTGTCGCGGTGGCAGTCAACACCAGGTAGCGCGTTACGTTGTCCGCAAATGCGTAAGTATCAGTAAAATCGCTGGGGATGATGTTGTTCAATACCCCAATTCGCACGCTACAGGTAATGGTGCCGGTGCCGGTAATTTCTACGTCAAATGGGTAAGGGCCGCTCGTGCCGCTTCCGCCCAAAGCCTTCGTTTCAATTACCTGTTTTTGCTGCTTAAAGTCGTAGTCGTCCGGTGGCACCTTTGGGAAAGGCAACATCGGAGGAATCGGAGGAATAAGCGGGGCATCGAAAGGACGACTCATTAGAACGTGTATTGGACAAGTGTTCGCCGGTAGAGAACAACGCCTGCGATTGTCGTCAGGTAGATTTCATTGATCGGGGGTTCTATCGTGGTCAGGCCGGAAGGCTGTGATGTTGGACTACTGGCCGAAAGTGAGGCGTCGTAGGAATCACACTCCACGCCATTGTAAAAGTCGCCTGCTGTCCCTGTCGCGGTTCCGCCCGCGCTTACAGTATTGCTCAAATTCTCCTGCTGAGACTCGCCCACGGTTTGCCCGGTGCGGACAAAACTCGCCTGGTAGAACACCCCGTAAAGAAGCTTCCAATGGGCCGTGGTCAGTTGGGTTGCATTGTAATCAACCGTCACGTCGCACAAAAGGGGTTGCTGCTTACTCGGAGTCAAAAGCAGGTCGTCAACCCCAGCACCGGAGGAAAAGATTGCAGTTCCCGGCATGTTGAATGTATGGCCGCGCTTAAAGGTGATCAAGGCCGGGGGAACAATGTAGGTTGCCCGATTCACGTAGTAACCTTCCGCAATCGTGTTTTGCAGGGAAACGAGGTGGGCCGACGCTCCGCTTGGGTCTGCCGGGGTTGCCGAAGCCGCACTTAGAGAAGTGGTTGACCATGCCAAACTGCCGTCACTTCGCCCCTGCACTTCCGTATCAATCACGCCAGTGCCCTTTGACCAATTGACCGTCCACACCCGATAACCGTCTGCATCCGAGTAATCCACCCCAGTGCGGATAAATGTGCCGGGGTTTGACGTAGGATCGGCGCCAATGCTGCTCGCCGTCAGATGACGGATGACAATGAACGTCAGTCCGGTAGTTCCCTCATCAACACTCTTAGAAAAGCTGGTTGCCCGACTAATCTCCCCTGAGCCCTTGGCAAAGGTGTAGGTGTAAGTCATCACCCCCTCGGGTCCACTCACGTCCTCGTCAATCAGAATGTAGTCTGTTGGCGTGGCTGGAACCTCGTTAAAGTGCACCAGTGTTTGAATCAGAAGCTTCCCGTTATTCTTCGTGCTGAGTGAAGTCTTTAACTGGCCGGCTGAAATATACGTCTCTATGATTTCCGCCCCGTATCCGTGCTTGTTGATCTTCACGTCATTGCACGCCTGCGAAGAAACCACGTCACCGATTGCCGCCGCCAACCCCTCCGCCTGACTCGCAATGGCCACGTATCGACGCACAAACCCATATCTCCCGTCCTCCAACTTGAAATGCTGGTCCTCACCTACCGACACTTTGGACCCACTCGTAAAGCCCTGGTAAATCTCCGTCAGCATCAGGACGAAAGCATTCTGCTCGTTCGTCGTCTCTGTCATCGCCCGCTTGACCAGCAAGCACGTCGAGTATTCGTCATCTGCTACCCCGTAGGCTCCAAAAACCTCAGAATCAATGGATGCCGCTACCGTGCCCAGCCCGTTTACCTGAAAACGCCGGGTTACGGTTTTTAGCCCGCTGAATTCCTTATCGACGGTGGGCTTTCCGATTTGGGTGAGATATTGACGAACGGCCATGTAAATTGCTCCTGCTTACCACCCCCGCTTGAGTCGCACTGACCCGGCAACGTCACGCTGCACCCGTCGCATTGATTTCAGTTGCGCCCGCGCCCGGTTCGCTTCGTCAGTCAAAAGTTGCACGTTCGGGCCTGTGTATCTCCGGTTTGCCGTGTTCTTCGCCAGCTTCTCGCGGGCAATCGGCAAAAGAATGTTGTCCACCGCCTTGCCTGGAACTGCCGGAATGTCGCTGTCCGAAGTCAGTGCAGCCGGGACAATGTTCGCCTTGAACTCCACCGTAAACACCCGCTGGGGTATCGGATAAACGTGGAGCCGGTTCCCAATGGCAAAGGTCACGTCAACCGCCCCTTGGTCGATATGGTAGTAGCGCGGATCCCCAATGTCGTAGAAAGCCGACTGCCTGAACGTATTTCGCCCCATCGCCAACGGCTCCCGCCCGTCCCGTGGGTGAAAGTCAAATGCCGGTTCCGTCCGAAGCATCAACTCCGCGTCTGAATCAGGCAACGCGGCCAGCAAGCCAACCCCCAACAGGTTCGGCACGCTCGCCATTTCAACCACGCTCCACGGCAACGCAACGGCATTGTGATAGACCGTAGCCGCATAGCTACCAGTATCACCGTCCCATGCCTGCAACAGCGCGTATGCAGGTCCCGCAGTCGGAGTCCCGTAACGATAGAACTTCTCTCCAATCTTTACGAACGAGCCCGCATAGGACGCTTCAAAGGCATACCCGGTTACAACCGTGCTATCGGCTGTCAGCCCAAGGGTAGCACTTACCGGAGCCTTGAAAATGGCAGAATGGTATTTCTCCGGCCAATATGCCTTGGTCCCGTCAACTGGCACATAGCAATCAAAGTATGCCGCCTCAATGTAGGACTTAATATCAAGCAAGTCCTGATCGAGCAAATCAGACGGACTCTCATAGCCCCACATCGAGGCAAGTGCCGTTTGCAGTTCGAGGAATGTTTTGTTTGCCATGTTAAAAAAGGGTTCCGTATCGCACCCCTACCCAGCCCTGAATACCCCTAATCAGAACCAGCGATACGATACGGAAGGTGTTTACTCAGGTTTGGGCTTTCTGGGCCGTTTGCTCCTGGTTGCGCTCCGAGTGGAGCTAAGTGTGTCTGTCGCGCCCTTGTCGTAGGCTGCAATTAGACGTTTGGCCGTCTCGTCGTTATCGTCATCGGTCACGATTACCCCACGGTGCAAGCATTGCTCTACCAATTGGTCTGCGAGCGGTTGCTTCGAAACCTCCACAATGAAAGGGGCAGTTTCCACGGCGGTGCTCACGGTAACTGTATCCGTCAAAGGCGGATTGTTTACCGGAACGAAAATGTATGAAGAGGTCCGCCCCATTGTCCGGAACAGGTCGTCCACTTCGTTTTGATTTTTTGGCTGATACGTGTAGGCGCGTAACTTCGCCTCCCACTTGAACAGATAGCGTAGTCCGGAATAGCCGTTCGCTTTAAGGTATGCTCGGGCCTTGGACTCGTTGAGGATTTTTAGGAAGAAAAACATGAGTAGGTGTGTTTGATTGTGCACTTAGGTGAAAAGCCCCGCGGGGAGTGCACCCCACGGAGCTTGTAAACCATTGGCTAATTCCCCGCGTTAGGCGCGAAGATCGACCAAATCCAGTTCAGGGTAGTCCAGTGCACCCTCTACGAGAACGTAGTTGGGATACCGGCCAAGAGTGTCCTCGCAGGGCGAGTAACCGATGATCGACTGAATACCTTGGGCATTGATGTGCGCCTTGCCGGAGGTCTTGGATTGGAAGTCATCAGCCCACTCAATGGGATCGGCTTCCAACGAACCTTTGCCCTTCAAGAGAGCTTCCGCACCCATGATAAGGCCGTAACCGAGAGGAACGCCCCACTTGTTGCACGGGATAATCCACGAGCCGGAGGGGTGAGCATTGCTGTAGCGACTGGCCGTAGTCAGAAGCGTCTTCTGGCTGTCGCCGTTCACCTCACGAGTAACCGTCAGGGTGTTGCCGGTGTTGCCGGCAGTCACGTAACTGACGATTTCATACTTACCCTTGGCCGCGCCGCTCACATTGTAAATGATGGCGTAGTAGGTGTTGGTATCCGTAGGAGCAGTTTCGCTCTCGTAGGTCTTCCAGTAGTATCCACGGAAGTAGGAGAAGAAGTCATACAGCGTGGTATCAGTGAGCGAGGAATCCGTATTCCATGCACCGCCGCCAGTAACGTCAGTTTCAACCTCGTCAGCCAGTGCTTCCCCCAGCAGGGCAATAGGAGCCAACGGGGAGCCCTGACGATTCGGGCCGGAGTCCAACACGAGGTCATGCCCAAAGATTACGTTGTTCTTCCACTGGGGAAGATTGCCCGTCCACCAATAAGCATTCTCGCCGCGTTGCTGGTTGTTATTAACCGCCTCGCGGAACTTCTGTTCATCCTCCAAGGGATCCAGGAACTTCTGCGGAGCGAATACGAGGAACTGCGGAATCTTCTGCCCAGCCGTCGAGTTGTTATACTTCATCGCACTGGCACCCAAGCCAACAAGCACGTTGCGGGCATCAGTAACGGTGTCCGTTTCAAACGTGTCGGATGGAAGAATGGCATTGCTGTCCGCCCCATTGCCGATACGCAGCACGTTCGGTTGGTTGGTGGCAAAGAGAGCCTTGTCGCGCAGCACGAACTGGAAGTCATCGCATTGAGTCCGGGTCCACCATTCACGGCACAGATTGAACAGGAACTCATCGCGGTTCTTGTCGGCATTGCCGGGAAGCGAGAAGTAACTGACAAGCTGTTCCTCGGAGATAGCGAACCGGCGAAGGTCCACCGTCACACCGAAGGAGCCGTAACGAACCCGAGCCGTTTTGCTCTTGAGTTCAGATGCGCCCATGACGCCACGGCCACGGACAGGAGCATGGGTGCTGAAATACACCTTCTGCCCGCCCGTTACGTTGGCATCGCGTTTCTCCACGATGGGCATACCGCTGCCCTCGGGACCAGTAAAATCCTTGAGAGGATTCAAGTCCGAAGCGTCCGCACGGACTGCCTCAGACCACATTTCCATTTGCAATTTAGAGTCGGCGGCGACGATTTGCGCCAGTGTGCCGATTTCCGATAGATCGAAAGCCATGATGTTTTAGAAAGCGGATAAACCGCTGATTATTTTTTGTTTAAGTGCAGTTGACGCATAATCTCTCGGCGTGCCTCGGGATTGGTGCGTATGAGTTCCTTCACCCGTTCAGGTGTCAGTTGCCTCGTCGCGGAGGGAGTGGTGTTCCCGTCTGCGCCGGTTAAAAGTTTCGAGCCCGATGCCCCAGCTACTTGCTGCGGTGCGGGTTTCGTGATCGAGCGTGCCGGTGCTGCGGGAGCGGAAGGCGTGACTAGGTTTGCACCCGAGCCCTTCTTGATCCCGTGTTTCTCGGCAAACTCCTTGGCGATCCGTTCAGGCCAATCCGGACTGGTGAATTCACTTGCCCGTGCTGGATTGTTGATTGCCTTGGTTGTGTAGTTATCGAGGGCTTCCCGCTCAATGCTGTCCGCCTTCGCGAAGATTGGGTATTCAACGAATGCACGGTCCCGCGATTCGTTAATGGTGCTGGCCCGAGCCGCCTTGCGTGCTTCCTCACGATTGGCAAGGAGTCCCTGCTTCTCGTATTTCGTAAGCCGCAAATCTGCCCGTAACTCGGCAATTTGGTCCGATAGGCTGTTAGCCTTCTTCGTGTCCATATCCTCCGAAGCCGCGTCACGTTCGCCAGTGAGACGTTCAATCTCGGTCTGTGCTTCCGTAATGCGAGTGTCGTAGGCCGCTACCTCGGGATCCGCTTCCGGAGCCGCGTTGCCCGCCTCGGGGGTTGCCGGGGCAGACTGTGAAGCCTGCGCTGGAACCCCTTCGTATAGCTTCGCTGCTTCCAAAAGACTGACGCCCTTGGACTTCGCTAGTGCCGCAATCGCTTGGTCCTGTTCCGAACTGAACCGGAACCGCTTGCCCTTGTGTTGCTCTCCCCCGTCTTCCTCTCCACCAGGATTAGGCTCCGTGGCAGTGGATTCGGCAGGTTGGGCTTCCGTGGGTGCGGGAGTCGTTTCAGTCGCTTGCGTTTCCGCTGCGGGTGCAGGCGCCGCCGCCGCTGGGGTGGCAGGAGTCGCTTCTGCTGTGGTGGGTGCGCTCGCTGGCTTGCTGGCCGCTGGGGGCTTGATTTGGTCAAGTTTTCCGGTTGCGGCCAGTCTTCGTTCATCCGGACTCAACTGAGCCATGAGGCTTTTAACGTCAGGTTTGGATGGTTTCGACGGAACAGAAACAGCCGGAGTTGCCCCCGGTTGTGGGGTGTTTGCAGCCGGAGGCGGGGCAGAGCCCTCGACTACGGTGGTATTTGTAGGTTGTGCCATTGCACCGCCAGTTTGCGCGTTTTGCGCATACCCGGTGCGGTTTCATTTCCTACGTTCCGGCCTATGTTGTCAGCCTTACCTCAAGTTTAATCCGTTACTTTCGCCCGCCCCGGTCTTCCAAGATAGAGACGCGGGTTGATAGACCATTCAGCACCTTGAGAAATTCTTCATCCTTCAACTGTGCCCGGTTATGAGCCTTCTCTATGTTTTCCTCTATCTTCTTGATTGTCGTCACAAGCTGACCCAAAGGACCATCCAAGGCGGAACGGTGCGACTGTTTCAGTTCTTCCAAGTCCTTCCTGATCGCCTGTCGCTCTATCTGCGCAGAATCCAAATATCCCTTTTGCTCCGCGAGCTTGATATTTTGACCGTCCAGCAATTCCATATGATGCTTCTCTAGTAATTCGGAGTCTTCCCTTCGCTGCGCGTAATACGCCTTCTTGTTCACGAAGCGCGAAGTGAGTATCAGGTGCATAACGGTCCAGACCGCGCCGCAAAGTATCGTTATGATGCTCAGAAGGGCGAGCATTTCACTGAAAGGGAGTCCTAGAAATGCGGTCATGCTGCTTTTTTGGGTGTTTCGAGTTCTGCCTTAATTTCGAGGATGGTTGCTTTGTCCTTCCCGTCCATCAGGTCATTGAGCGGTTTGAAAATAGTAGCGTCCATCACGTCCTTAACCTTCTGCTCGGCATCGTTGTAAGCCTTGTCGATGACCGGGACTAGGATGTTAAGCGCGTCCTTGAGTTTTGCCGCCTTCGCCTCCGCCGCCGCCTTGAGCGTGCCGGCCTCATGCTGCCTAAATACCCACCAGGCACACAGAGCAAGGACGATAGCCACGGAGCCCAAAACGGCCCATTTGAACCACCATAGGCCCACGATTTGAGCGAGCCCGAAGCAAGTCAGTGCACCAAGCAAAAAAAAGGCGGAAAATGGCGCAACCTTGCGGACCCCGGCGATGTTCCCAAAAAGCCAAGCCAACCCGAAAGACAGAATGGCAGCACCCGCGCAGTATGTCGCCCACTCGTTAAGGGTCGCCACCTGCTCAATCCGCACTTGGTTCTTCACCGCGTCCTCCGCATCACTGACACGCTTGGACATGGAATCCATGACCCGTTGCAGTTTGGCCGCAGCTTCATCGCGTTCGGTTTTTGCGAGCTTTTCAGCATTGCTCATCCGTTCCTCCAGAACCGCCTTGGCTTTGTCGGCTTCGGTCAACTTGCCTTTGAGCGAATCAATCTCGGTAGCCTGCTGGCCCATTTCGGCGCGGACCTCCACAAGCTCCCCGGCCATGATTCGAGTGTTTTGCGCCTGCTTTTCGAGCTTCTGGGCATCCGTTGGCGACGGTAGAGCGTGGGCAGCTTCCTCCGCCTGGACCTTGACCGCATCCTTTGGCCGTCCCTCCGGATTCAATTCGTTGGCGTCAAGCGCACCGAAAACGGCACCCGAAGCCAGTTGCGCCAGTTCCTCCTTTTTTTGCAGACGTGTTTCGAGGTTGGTAATCCAAGCGTTTTTGGCCGCAATTTCCTCCGTTGTGGCCGCGCCCAAAGGTGCGACCACGACATGCGGAATGGGCTCCGGGGCAGTTGCACAACCGGAAAGAAGTAACGCCAGAATGATTGATAATCGTATCATTGGAGATCCCACACGTAGGTTTTGGCGACGATGCCCTTGAAATTGTCCGCCGTGACGCGGGTTCCCGATTCGGAGAGCTTGTTATGCAGGCCGCTCATTATCCATCCGTGCACGTCTTTCATTGCCGCCTGGTGAATCACGTAGAAATCGCCAATGACCCACGACGCGGTATAAATGCACAAATCACCCGCCTTAACGTCCTCAATCTTGGAGCCGGGCAATGTAATCGCAAACGCAACCCTTGTCGCCATCGGGTCTTTGCCTTCCGGCGCGGCTGGCAGGTATGGGACCATTGAGCCAGTCCCAACTACGGCATAAATCCCGCGTTGGTTTCCGAGTTCATCCTTACCCGCGTCTTTGGTTGCGCGGTCTTTCGCATCATCGTAACTTGAGCACTTCACGCGCTCCGGCAAACCATCCTCCATCTGCTTTTGGAAGCGCAGAGCGAACCCGGTGATAAAAAGCAATACGGAAAGTCCCCCGAGAATGGAAATGTAGAGCGTGCGATTCATTTACTTGGTTGGCGTTGGCCCGAGCTTGTTCGCGATGGTGAACAGTTGCGACTTGAGGGCCTCGCGGGGCTTCCATTCGAGAGTCTGCCACCAGTGGATGATGCAGCCGATAAGAGCGGGCCACACGATGCGGACAGTTGCGAGAATGCCGACCACCAGGAGCGCGACCAAAATGAGCACTCCGACGAAGATTGATAGATATG
>Ga0100403_1001090_pt1 | contig 25499 bp, 26 predicted proteins | sample CryGeymet201501t_FD_83663 | JGI IMG/M metagenome (GOLD analysis project Ga0100403, IMG submission 83663) | Groundwater microbial communities from Crystal Geyser aquifers in Utah, USA - Crystal Geyser metaG 2015-01t | ecosystem: Environmental > Aquatic > Deep subsurface > Groundwater | place... | reverse complement strand
GTTAGGGGGCGGCGGTTCGGGCATGTCACCATAGCTATTGGAAACATAATTGTTCGAGATAAAATCGGTGAAGCGAGTGAGGTGACCAAGCCATGTGACTTTCACATCGGCCGTTGGTCCAGCCCTATGCTTAGCTACAATGATCTCTGCTTCCGCAGGAGCTCGACTATCAGACGTCGCGCTTTGCTCTCTATGGATGAACATAACAATGTCAGCATCGGCTTCAATCGCACCAGAATCTCTAAGGTCAGAAAGTTGAGGTTTATTGGCGCCTTCACCCTGACGTTTGGATCGATCCCTGTTGAGCTGTGAAAGTGCAAGGACAGGAACGTCCATTTCCTTGGCAATCGCTTTCAATCCACCGGTGATCGCCGCAACTTCAATAGACCGACTCTCGGCATTGACTCCAGATTTCATGATTTGAATATAGTCACATGCGATGAGGTCGAGTCTAAACTCAGGGTTGTGAATTCTTTCTGACGCCACAAGCTTTCTTGCTGCAGCTAATACGTCGTATGGAGTCACGAGTGATCTGTCGTCGATGAAGAAGTTTGTTCCCGCAAGTTCTTCCGCCGCAAAGTAAAGGTCGTTGAAATCTTCAGGGCTCAAATTACCTTTGCGTAATCTGCCGGCATCAACGCCAGCAGAAAAACTCATGACCCTTTCCATGATCTCTTTTCGGGTCATCTCAAGTGAGAAGAACAAGATATTTTTCTTACTCTTAACGGCAGCGTGGTGCATGATGTTTACCGTTAGAGCTGTCTTACCCGTACCAGGTCCAGCAGCAAGAACGATCAGCTGACCTGGGCGAAATCCAGTGAGGCATCGGTCCAGATCGGTAAGGCCAGTCGTTACCAGGTTTGGATCCGGAATGCCTTGATTGTCTGCGCGTTGTTCGAAGTCTGCGAGAACTGTATTCAATAGGTCAGAGGCTTTAACGACCTGTGTGCTTTTTTTCTCTTGAGTGGCGTCGAAGATCGCCTTCTCAACTTCAGAAGCGATGGCTCTCGTATCTCCTGCCTTAAGGGCAGCGGAACGACAGGCATCTGCTGCATCGAGGAGTCGTCTTCTCCAGGAAAGATCGACAACAATTTGAGCATATTCGAGAGAGTGAGCAGAAGTTGCGGGAGTTTCTGCGATTTTTGCGAGATAAACAGCGCCGCCAATGTTGTCGAGTTTTGCGGACTCTTTGAGGGCCGACATAACGGTCATCATGTCGATTGGTTTGTTTTTGAAGGCCAATGTGGTCATGGCATCAAAAATGTCTTGGTGCGCGGGCTGATAGAAGTCAGAGGCTTTTACAACTTGTTGAACGTCGTTGATGATCTCAGGGAACATCAAAACGCCTGCTAGGACGGCCATTTCAAGTTGAGTATCGTTGGGTCTTTCGCCTGGCGCGAAAGCCATGGCAACAGTGTCTCTTCTTCGAAATTTCTTAGAATTATCGTTGGACGAATTTGCCCCAATTTCGAACGCCATAGACTTTTTCTAGCTAAGTAACGGGGTCCTTGTCTAACGATTTTTTACCTAGTCTTTTCCTCAAGAGAGATCTTGTTCGATATCAAAAAAAAACCTTCTCCTTTGCGGGAGAAGGTTTTTTGATTCTATTTGAGAGTTGGGAATTAAGCTTCAGGAGTTTCTGAAGATTTGGCCTGAGGGGCGTGGACGTCGCCGTCTTCTGAACGGTCGTTAGAATGACTGTCAGCGTACTCTTCTTCGTATTGTTCTTCTTCTTCGTAAGCAGCGCGTTTTTTGCCGTCGCCTTCTACCACAAGAGGAACGTTAGCTTTGAGGCCGCCGAAAAGTTTGATCAAAAGTGAATATTCACCAACCATTTTGATTTGTTGTCCAAGGACAACTTGTCTACGATCGATAGTAACGCCTTGAGCTGCAAAAGCTTCTTCGACTTCAGTTGTTGTCACTGATCCGTAAAGACGTCCGTCCTCAGAAACCTTCTTAACGATCTTAAGGCTAAGACCTTCGATTTGTTTGATAAGAGTTTCAGCGGTTGAGCGGTCTTTTGCTTTTTGTTCAGCAAGTTTGGCAGCTTGGTCTTCAAGAACGCGCAAGTTTGCAGCTGTAGAGCGCTTAGCGATGCCTTGAGGGATCAAGTAGTTGCATGCGTAACCTGGTTTTACATCAACGATCTCGCCGATCTCACCTAGGTTCATGTAGCTTTGTTGTAGAATAACTTTCATTTTTCTTTCCTCTTCAACGGCACATTTTCTAAATGCACCTCTTTAAAATAGTTCAACCCTTCAACAAAGAGCTGGAAATAAAACCAGCAGTTTCTCGCAGCCGATGACAGAGCTCTCAAGGAGCTACATGAAATCAGCAGTTCAAGGAACTGCTAGTACGCAGATTAGTCGTTAGAAGAGCCTTGGCTGTCCGACGAACCTGTATTTTCTGATTTACTAAAGTCTCTAGGCGGGCGAGAGGATGGTCCTGAAGGACCGTCTTTGCGGAATCCACCACGGCTTCCGCCGCCGCTTCCACCACCGGGTCCACCAAAGCTACGCTTGCCTTTGAAGCCACCGCGACGAGGGCGATCGTCTTTCCAATCGCGATTTCGTTCACGATCAGCAAGTTCTTTCGCCATGTTTTCACGAAGAGGAGCGTATTCAGCCGCATCTTCAGACGCGAGAGTCGTGAAGTTGCGAAGAACGTTCTCATTGATTTTGAGGTTACGATGCATTTCATCAATGCCTTTTGGAAGACTTTTGAAACGAAGGTATGTCCAACGTCCACGAGGCTCTTTAGCGATTGGGTATGAGATTTTGGCCTTCGCCCAATCGTCACACATCAAGATCTCGCCTTTGCCTTCGCCAGTGAGAATGCCTTTGCATTTTTCGATGAGAGCGTCGAGGCCTTCTTGAGGCTGATCAACCTTAGTAATTAGGATAGTTTCATATGTGCGCGTTTCTAATGCCATTCGTTCGTTCCTTTTTTAGATTTGACTCATCGGGGTTAGCAAAAACATGTCGTCATAGCAAGTGAATGCTGGAGGCTTATCGTCTCTTTTTCTGACCAGTGGGTCTAGCGCCCTTGGGGCGTCCCGTTCTAGCGGGACTTTTGGGTGAACCGGCTTTCTGAGCTTGCTCGGGGGGCTGGTAGAGGCCCGTCCAACTCTTTGGGGCGGGGGCAACGATTTCCATCCATTCATTACTGCGCGGGTGACGCAGGCCGAGCTTTCGGGCATGGAGGGCATGCGCCTCTAATATCAATCGTTTACGTAGAGTGTTGTCCAGTCTGAGAAAGGATCCGTCCTCAAATGAACTCTCTTTATTGAGTTCTTTGAATTGAATAAAGGTCGATTCATCGGGATCGTAGAGTTTGTCACCGACGATTCCGGCCCCGACATGGGCCAGATGAACGCGAATTTGATTGGTTCTTCCTGTGATCGGCGAGGCTTCAACGAGCGAAATGGGCCATTTGTCGGCATTTTTTGAATTTTTGGCCTTCATGGCGGTCATTTGGGGCCATTCAGGGGGGGTCCAATCTGCAGCAGCGAGCCATTTTGTGGAGATGGTGTGATATTTGGTCTTGGCTGTCTTTGCGCCTGAACCGTCGACGGCTTGCTTGATTCTAATCTTGCTCGTGGTTTTGGAGCCTGGGCCTTGGGCGGTGCCGAGTGGTTTATCGACAACTCCGGAGCGAGGTGAAGGCTCACCCCACACAAGCCCCCAATAAGTTTTGTCGACTTTGCTGTGGAAAAATTGCCAATACATTTTTTCCTTCGCTAAATGAGTTTTTGAGAGCACACAAACGCCACTTGTTTCTCTGTCGAGTCGATGTGCGAGAAACAATTTTGAATTCTTTCGATTCTTCTGGAGAATATGAATCATGGTGTTTCTGAGATAGCGACCCGTGGGATGCACGGGAATATGTGGAGGTTTGTTGACGATCAGAAGGTCTTCGTCCTCGTAAAGGACGGGAATGTGATCGGGGACCGGTGGTTCGGGACGAGTCATGGCCATGTAGCTAACTTTGTCGCCAGCCTTCAACAACTCCTGGCCATCACAATTTTTCTCGTTGAGTTGAACGTCGCCTTTGCGGATTAGATCCATCCATTGCTCAGCTTTGAAATAGGTAAACCGGCTGCAAAGGAAGTCCAGGAGGGTCTGACCTTCAGCGTGCGGACCAATGTGTTTAAAGTAGGCAACTTTTTCACTTTTGTAGGGCACATCCATCTTCTTGCCCTTGCGCCTAGAGTGTTGATTCTTACCGGTCATATTTCCTCAGATGCGTGAAGCCCGTGCCAAAAAGGGCGGGCCTCACTTCACATTTCAAAGTTCAATGCACAGTGCCACCAAAAGTATGTTGCGCCAAGAGAAATCGTATGTGAGCCATCACCTGATTGTGCTAATTTATAGCTATGCTTTTAGAAGTAAAACTGCCGACTCCATCTCAGCGAGCGATCGATAGGGCAGTTGCGACCCTACAACGCGGCGGTATCATTATTTTTCCTACTGACACGGGATACGCTATTGGTTGTGATCTTTTTAATAAGAAAGCCATTGATCGCATTTATCAAATAAAAAGACGAGACAAGAATCATCCGCTCAGTTTTATCTGTGCAGATTTGAAAGAACTTTCTCAGTTCGCCGTTGTGAATAACAAAGCGTATCGAAATATGAGAAGACTTTTGCCAGGTCCTTATACGTTCATTCTTCCCGCCACTAAGATGGTTCCAAAGTTACTAGTGTCTAGAAGGAGTAGCGTCGGAATCCGAATTCCGGATCACCCCGTAGCTGCTGCACTAGTTGAGGGCCTAAGACATCCTATTATTGGAACGTCGTGCACTGACGAGGATGGGGATGCTTTAGTGGATCCGCAAGAGATCCAAAAACTCATGGGGAAACTAGTTGATTTGATCCTGGATGCGGGACCTGTGGCTTCGGAACCCTCTACTGTTATCGACTTCAATGCTCCCGAACCGATTATTGTTCGAGTAGGCAAGGGCGATATTAGCGACTTTCAGCTAGCTGACGAAACTTGATCCCATTCCTAATATGATGTCCCAAGAATTACGCACACGCTTCGACGACCATTTGAGCCGCAAGTTTTTCCATATGACTTCTGGAACTTTAGTTGCGTATTTATTCCTCTACGTTTTTGAAAGGCAACAATCCGTGATTGTGATCACCACTGCTGGTGTTGTTTTGATGTTTTTCGATATCATTCGTGTGCGCTCCAAAGCTGTGAATGCGCTGGTGATGAAATTCATGGGTTCTTTGATGCGTAAGAACGAAGAAACGGAGCCTAGTGCCCAAGTTTATTATCTCTTGGGTTTGATGTGGGCCATTTTGTTTCTTCCCAAGGTCATAGCGGTTCAGGCCATTTTAACTCTGGCTTGGATGGATCCTGTGGCTGGAGCCTGGGGCGTTAGGTTTGGAAAAACTAGATGGAATAGTGTCTTTGCGTTTTTCTTGCCAAAGGAAAGACAGATTCCATTGTCACTTGGAGCTAAAACTTTTGAGGGAAGCGCTGCAGGGTTTTTTGCTGCTCTTGCCGCGGGGGTTGTGGCGTGGACGGGGCGGTGGGCCGCTTATTCGATGCCGGATGGTAGCTTGCGTTGGCCGAAGCCCGATGAAATCATTTTGATGAGTGTGGTTGGGGGGCTGATTGCGGTGATAGCAGAGGCTTGGCCGTCTCAGTGGGATGACAACGCAAAGATCCCGTTTTGGACCGGTCTTGTGATTTGGGTTTTGGCTCAACTGGTCAATATCCCACTTACTTACACCTAAATCTCGATACTTATTGCTGGAAACATCTTTCTGGCTTTGAGTCCTTGTGGGCTTTGGCCTATTCTTAGAGAACTATGTCGACTGTAATTTTTCGAAGTTTGCCCAAAATTTTTCTAGCGTTTTGTTTGATGGGGGTGACGTCTCAAGTCCAAGCCAATTCGAAAGAAGTTGAGTTGGCGCGGGGCTTTGTGACCAAGCTTTTGAAGTTGGGGAAGTTGTCTAAAAAATATGATGATAAGTCCAAGGCCGATGCCAAAGTGATTGTGAAGGAGCTTTCTGATGGAGTTGACTTCTCAGGGCTAGCTGCGAAAAGCTTGCATACGACTTGGGACAACATGAAACAAGCGAAGCGTGATGACTTTATGGAAACTCTTCAGGGAATGATTGAAGAAGTTCTTTTTCCTAGAGCCCATAAGATTTCAGCACCGCTGAATGAGATTGAGTTTTCGCTTCACCCTAAAAATCCAAAGCGAGTAAAGGCGAAAACTCGATTCGAAACTGAGAAGCATGGCGAGATCATTGAAAAAGATTTAGAGATTGATTTGATCTATAATGGCAAAGGATTGATCACAGACGCTTGGATTGAGGGAGAGCTTGTTTCTCAAAATCTCCAAAGGCAATTCGATAACGCGTTGAAAAAGAAAAGCTTCGATCAGATCCTGGCTCAAATGAAATCAAAACTAAAGAAAACGCGTGAGCCCGAAGCTGACGAGGAACTAGATGCCAAGGCTGAAGTTGAATCCGACCCCAAAGTCGATCCAAGTGCCAAAGTGGCAAGCAAGTCAAAGGTCTCTGTAAAAGCCGAATCTAAGAGTGATAAAGATGATAGCGAAAACAAATAAGTCTCATTGTGAAAAGTTTGTCATGGCGTTGAGTTCTGTTCTTGTTGGAGTTTTTGCGCTGACCTCTATCAGCTCCTTGGCTATTGACGTCAAACCTGTTGGTGAAGAAGTCTCATTGGTGAGTGCTACAAAAGTTGAAATGCTTCCGCGCATGGACCTTGACGGATTTTATGAGCGCGCCTTGGAAAAGAGCGCTCGCAGTCGTGAGTCGGCTGGACAGCTGAAGTTTTCTGAAGCTCGGCAACAACTAGCTGGTGCTTTGATACTGCCTACTCTGTCAGCGGAAGTGATATCGGGACCGTCACCCACGATTACTGGAGATGCGCTCAATAGTTCGACTAGCTATGATAGTTGGGGAATCGCGTTTCAATCAAAAGTTGAGCTCATTCAGCCCATTTATACTTTTGGTGCGATTGGCAGCCTGAGAGAAGCAGCCCGGGCTGCGCACGAAGCTGAAGCCGGACGACACGCTCGTGAAAAGTGGCAGCTTAGGCAGGATATTGCAAAGTTATACTTCGGTTATCAACTGGCATTTGAACTTCGAGAATTGACTCGCGAGCTACAAGATCAGTTAGAGAAAGCACAATCTGAAGGAAAGAAACTACGAAGGCGTAAGGCAAAAGGTGCACCCAGCTTGACTGATCTGGAAAGATTGAAAGTCTATATTGCGGAGCTCACATCTCGTTTTGATGAAGCTCAAAAGTTTATGGATTTAGCAAAGCTTGGTATGGCTTTGGAAGTTGAATCTACTAGCGACGCTCTTCGATGGCGTCGCGCCAATTTAAAGCGCTTGGAAACCGAGTTCAAAGATCTCGACTACTATGTGGAGATTTCTAAGTCGAAGCGCCCCGAATACAAAGCTCTTCAAAAAGAGATTGAAGCAAAGGAATTGTTTGTGGACGCGATGAAGGCCGGACAGTTGCCGCAAATTTTTGCTGGGGCTAGGTGGACGACGGCGTATTCGAATGTGTCGGATAAGCAGACCAGTGTTTATGCTAATGATTCTTTCAACCAAGACTCTTTTGTTGGAGGGGTGGGGCTGAGGTGGAATCTATTTTCCCCCACTCACAATGCGAAAATTGCTGCAGCCAAAGCAGAACTGATCAAAACTCGGGCCAAAAATGGGGCTTTGCTCACCGCACTTTCTTCTGAGACACAAAAAGATTGGCTGGAGCTTCGATTCTTACGTAATTCCTTGGAGCAGAGATTGATTGCCGAGCAATCCTCTAAGCGTGTATTCCTCGACATGTTTGCGGGCTTCACGATCGGAACTCAAAGAGCTAAAGATCTCCTTGAGGCTATGGCACTTTGGGCGCAGATGAAAAAAGCTCGTCTTGAAACCCTCCACCAAGAGCGTTTGGCTTGGGTTCGTCTTGAGGGCAGTACCGGTCAGTTGGCCGAATAAATTTTTTCCGAATCTAATTGAAAGTATTGGCTAAATCATTTCATCGAGCATGAAGCGGGCTTCTCTACTGCTTAACTGACTGGAGAAGGTGGCTATATGGGCGATGGCGTCACCCTGGTTCACGAGGGGGATGGTGCTTAGCCCAACGATCAAGCCTTTTTCGTCGGCTCTTACGACGTATGGATCTCCACCAAAAGTGTCTGTGATGACCGCGATGGTTTCATTGCGCTCTACTCGATCGCCTAGTTTCTTCTTTAGATCAAAGGTTCCACTGTGCGGAGCGCGTACCCAGTAACTACCTCTAGCAATTTTAGATTTTCTCAGAGGGGCCGTGGCCACGCTATGGGTAAGTGAGGTGACTTCCAACATTCCGATCTGTTTCATAAAGGAAAAGCAGCCTCGAACCCCGAGCTTGATCACGTCTTCGTTGAATCTCAGAGCTTCGCCGCCCTCGAAAAGTAAAGTGCGCACGTTTCTTTTCCGAGCAGCTTCTCGAAGTGAACCATCTCGCAGCTTGGAATTGATGATGATGGGAACTCCAAAGCTTTCGGCAAGCTTCTGTGTTTCTTTGTCTTCAAGAGCAGCACGAATCTGGGGCAAGTTATTGCGATTGATAGCTGCGGTATGAAGATCAATTCCATGAGTGCATTGAGAAACAATTTCTTTCATGAGAAAGTAGGCCATGCGTGAGGCAAGAGATCCTGTTTTTGCTCCCGGAAAACTTCGATTGAGATCTCTACGATCCGGTAGATATCGCGACTTATTATTGAAGCCAAAGACGTTGACGACGGGGATGGCGATGAGAGTTCCTTTGAGTTTACTCAGCACGGGCTTTTTGAGAACTTTTTTGATGATTTCTACACCGTTGATTTCATCTCCATGAATGGCTGCACTCAGGAACATGATAGGCCCTTCTTCTTTTCCTCGAATGACTTCTATGGGAATGGCTAGTTGAGTGTAGTCGTAGAGAGTTGCAAGATCTATCGAGAGCCGCTTGCGTTCTCCTGGATAAACTTTTTCACCTGCTATTTTTAAGGCCTTTGCTTTTTTTTCAGTCGATGGGGATTTTGTCATATGTAAAAAGGCTTAACTTTTGTGCTTCTTCTTCCAGAAATAGAATCCGATGGCACCTGCTAACAAAATAAAGCCAATGACATTTGTCATGTCGAAGCCTTCAACGTCTTCTCTACGATTTTCGATCTGAGTGCCTTCAGGCGCAAAGCGACCTCCAGATTGTGCTCTTCGGCCGAGAAGGGAACCGGGGTTGGCATTCATGGCATCATCGAAGGCTTTAGGGTCATATCTAAGTTCGATTGAATCTAGAATTTTGTCCATGATGGGAGCCCACTTTGCGTAGACGGATTCAGCAATTGAGTAAGTGACAAGTCCCGCAATCTTTCCCTCTATCGAGGCCACGTAACGTGTGTAAAATCCAGGAATTTCGGAACCAAACTGAAGCGAGTCAACCCATTGCTTCTTCTTGATTTCTTTGAAGCGAACATACTTCACTTCACTTTTGTACACATTCCCCAATAGATCTCTCATTTCTCGAGGTTCGTTAAGGACAGCTTGGTATTTATCAAAAGTATCGTCGGTGGCGTTAACGTTTTTTACGACGATCGCAAGCAGGACTTCTGATCTTTGGGCTAGGTTGTTGGGTTGGCAGACGTAGTCGATTTCTTCCTTTACACAGTCCCAGCCCACAGGCAGTTCAAGTGAGATGAAGTCCGTGCTGAAATTTTTCGCATGAGCTTGAGGTGCGATAACGGCGGATAGCAAAAATATCAGAGAAAATAAAAGAGCCATGCAGGCAGGAAAAAATCCGCGCATAGCTCTTTGAAAATCTACTAACTGAAAGAAAGGTGAAGTCTGTCGTTTTTGACTTTCCATTCCCTCTATTTAAGCCGAAGTCGCTTGAACAAGAAATCGCCAATGAGGTCGACTTTGAAGCCTTCGACTCTCTGCGACACTAGATGCAGGCTTTGTTCTTGGAATAAGGGGATCATCGCGATGTCTTTTTCCAAGAAGATCTGCTGAGCTTCGGTGTATAGCTTGGTTCTTTCGCCCATATCCGCGATTTGAGATGCTTTCGTCACTAATTCGTCGAAACGCTTGCTGCAGAAACCAGTGTGGTTGTTTCCCGAATTACACTTAAACATGCCCATGAAAGTATCTGGGTCTGGATAGTCAGCTCCCCAGCCAAGGCGCCAAACCGCTGGAGCTTTGGATGCGATTTGCTTCAAATAGACTTTCCATTCTTGGCTTGAGAGTTCAATTTCAACTCCCAAATTACGTTTCCACTGAGCCTGGAGGTTCTCTGCCACGAGTTTGTAGGTCTCGTTTTGATCAAACCAAAGTGCAATTTTCTTAGGTGGGTTTTTGATCTCCGCCCAAATCTTCTTAGCGCCTTCGATGTCGGTCGAAATACCGACATCTTTGTTTGAACCGTCGAGATCAAGGGGGATCCAGCTTTTTGTGGATTGAACCATGGGGTGTAAAAGTTTTACGAGTTCTTCACGGTCAATGGCTTTCACGAGCGCCTCGCGAACTTTGGGGTCTTTGACAGCTGGATCATTGATGTTGAAGCCAAAGTAGGTCAATCGAAGGTAAGGAGATTGCTTGAATTCAGGGCGGCTAGCAAGTGAGCGAAGTTGAGTAGGTGGCAATGTGCGGACGATGTCCAAATCGCCGGTGTCGAAGAGAGAAACCGCAACGGAATCGTCTTTCACAATTCGAAATTCAATTTCAGGTATGGAAACGCTAGCCGCACCATAAAACCTGTCATTTTTTACGAGAACAATTTTCGAATCGCGTTTGCGTTCTTTTAAGTTGTACGGCCCAAGAGTCACGATATTTTCTGGGTCCGTCCATTTGTCACCATGCTTGCTGACAACGTCTTTGCGAATAGGAAAAGTTGTCCAGAAAGTGGGGATGTGAAGCCAATAAGAAACGGGTCCTTTCAGGGTGACTTTTAAGGTGTGCTTGTCTACGGCTTGAACGCCGACCTCCGAGAAATCAGTCACTTTTCCGTTTTGATAATCTTCCGCATTTTTTACATCGAATAGAAAGTAGGCATACTCTGAGCCAGTGGCGGGATTGAGTGCGCGCTCCCATCCGTCAACAAAGTGTTGAGCTTCTAGCGGAACTCCATCGCTCCAAATCGCGTCTTTGCGAAGTGTGAAGGTGTGAACGGTAAGATCTTCAGATGTTGTCCAAGACTCAGCTAGGGCAGGTTCTACTTTGGTTTCCTGATCGTGACCGAGCAAGCCAACCTGCATGTTTCCAATAACTTCTTTGCTGACGTTATCGGTAATGAGATTCCAGTCGAGAGTCGGGGGTTCAGTAGGTAGCCTCATTCGAATGCGATTGGCTAGGTTTTTGTCTGCGCCGCCTGTGCACGCTGATAATAGGGTGAATGACAAAAGCAGGATGAGGTTCATGAGTTTCATGTTGTTGAACATAGGATCCGTATCTCATTACGGGTGAGGGAGCCTGGCAAGCATTGGCGAAGTTTTTTCACTAGCAAGGCAATCGTGCTGCGCGCCATTGGGCTCAGGCTTCGCCAGGTTGCGGGCTATTTCCCTTTGAGAAAAGGATCCATGCGGTCTCTGAGGTCATCACCCAATAGGTTGAAGGAGAGCATGGTCATGAAGATCAGCGCGCCAGGGAAAAGCGTGAGGTGTGGGTAGATGCGTAGGGATCTCCAGCCTTCTTCAGCGAGAATGCCCCAGCTCGGAGTGGGAGGCCTGATTCCAATTCCTAGAAAGCTGAGGAAAGCTTCGGCGAGAATGTTGGTGGGGATGATGTAGCTCAGCTCGACGATGATGGGGGCGGCGCAGTTAGGGAGTAGATGTCTGACAACGATTTTCCAATCTGGAACGCCGATGGAGTGTGCGGCTTCAATGAAGGGGCGATTCTTCCATGACAATATCTGTGCTCGCATGATCCTGGCAGCACCAAGCCAACCAGTGACGGTAAGAGCGATGAAAATCCCGGATAGATCACGGCCGAATATTAGCATCACTAGTATCATGACGATGAGCGAAGGCAGGGTGTAGAGAATGTCGACGATTCTCATCATCACATTGTCCACCCAGCCGCCGATGTAACCTGCAAGAGTGCCCCACACAGTTCCGATGATGAGACTTGTGAAAGCTGTAAGGAAGGCGATGCTCAAACTAATCCTGCAACCATAAACGAGTCTCGAAAACAAATCTCTCCCCAGGGCGTCGGTGCCAAACCAATGATGGCCCGAAGGAGCAGCGTAAGAATTGTCGACGTTTTGCAGATCGTAAGCATAGGGTGCCACAAATGGGGCGAGTATGGCGATGAGGCAAAGTCCTGCAATCGTAAAAAGGGCAATGCGAGCTGGCCACTTCATTGAGCGAATTAAGTCCGTCGTTTTTACGATCATGCTAACTTTGCTCCTTCATGCGGGGATCTAGAATGGAGTAACTCAGATCTACTATGAGGTTGGCCATGACGAGTACAAAGGCAAAGAGCATGGTCACTCCCATAATCAGCGGATAATCGCGGTTCGTGACTCCTTGAATGTAATTGGTCGCAAGGCCGGGAACAGAAAAAACATGTTCGATGATGAACGAGCCTGTGAGAATGCTCGCTGCCATAGGGCCTAGAATTGTTAAAACAGGGAGAAGTGAATTCTTCAGAGCATGCACCGTCACGACTTTGGCTTTGCTCAATCCTTTGGCTTTTGCCGTTCGAATAAAATCGAGTCCTAGGACTTCAAGTAAACTTGATCTTGTAAATCTGGCAATGATGGCTGCGGGTCTTAGTCCGAGGATGATGGAAGGCATGATTTTATGAGCGGGGCTATCCCATAGAGCGGCGGGCAAGACTCCGAGTCCATGTGAAAAAATTAGGATCGCAATGGCGGCCACCATAAAGCTTGGCAATGAGATTCCTGAAACGGCAATCAACATCGAGGTAAAATCCAAAGCGGTGCCTCGGTAGAGTGCCGCGACAATACCGAGTCCAACGCCTACAACAACGGCGATCGTTAAGGCGTAGATCCCGAGCTCTAATGAAACAGGAAACGATTCTTGAATGATTTCCTTGACGCTAACGCCAGGGTATTTGATGGATGGACCAAAGTCGCCTTGGAAAAATCCCATCATATAATTGAGGTATTGCTTGTACCAGGGAAGGTCGAGTTGGAATTTTTTGTTGAGGGCCTCAAGAACTTCAGCTGGAACAGCTTTGTCGGTGTCGAATGGGCCCCCTGGAACGAGTTTCATAAGGACAAAAGTTAAAAAGGATACGGCAAGCAGTGTCAGTACGGTGCTTACAAATATTCTTATAAACTTGTTCATGATTTGGTCGAGCTTAGAGGGAAGTTGCTCAAATATCAAAGTTCCACAGGACTTTTAAGTCTGGCACTTGCTAGTACCTTAAAATGAATCTGGACTTATGATTTTGAGCTTCTCGATATTCTCAAGGTCTGAAATTTCTCGAAAAATGGGGACATTGCTTTCTTCCAGTGCAATTGGAAGTGGCAAGCCGCCTACGTTGAGGAAGGGCTCTGTCTCTAGAGGGCTTGAGAAGAGACCAACGGTGCATTTTAAGTTTATCGGCGTTTCGTCTCGTGATTGCGCTACCTCGAAACGTCCCTCAAGAAGCTGAGCTGCAGCCACCCAGGCTCCAATTTCGGCACAGACGTTGCGTCCTAGTTCGGAATTACTCTTGTCTGAGGCGACTGAGAAATACCTCTTTGTCTTTTTAAGGTCAGCTGCTTTCCAGCCAAGATCGGATTTAAACAGTGAAGAGTCCTCAACTCGCAAGGACCAAGCGCCTTCTGGCTTGATGGTTTTCATCTCTTCAGCAATGAAGCTTAAAATGCGCGACCAGCTCAGACGTTCGGTCATCTTATCTGAGGCCGGTGGTGAGAGAGAGATTCTTAGCAAATTCCCACTTTGTTTCATGAGTGTTTCAATATCTAAAATCTTGAAAGGGGGGCCGACTTTAGCAGTGGTGTAACCCGCTTCAGGAAACGGAAATTCTTTTTCCTTCAGGAGTGAAATCCATACTGCTGAAAGATCGGGTAGGTAGTCCATCGTTGGAATTTGCAGAGCTTTTAACGGGGCGGGTGCCGGTTGTTCTGTCTCGACATTGATGGGAATCGATTCGGAAGGTTGTGTGCAGAAAGATAGGCCTAATAAAAGACAGCTAAGAAGGGCGGGGACTGAAACAAAATCTCTAAAGCGTCTCATCTTGGGCACTAACAAAATCCACGCGGTATTCACCTTTTTTCAGAACTCCCAGTTTCTCGCGGACCAGAACTTCTTGTTCCATCTTTGAATGCTGAATGCGGTCAATTTTTTCTTGAATCGCTAGAGATTCTCTTTTGATAGTGTCGATATCACTTTGGTAGTGAGAGCTTTGTTGTTCGAGTAATACATAGTGCAAAATTCCCTTTGGGCCGAAGAGGTTCACGGCAAGCAGAAAGCAAAGCAATCCGGCAATCCAGCTCCACCGCCAGTTCTCGGGCTTGAAGATATCCGCGATAGCTTCAAGCTTGGATCGTCTATTGGATCTCTGAGCTCTTCTTAGTTTTCTTGCCATCTTTGTCTATCCGCCTATGGAATAGATTTTACCACAACTGTATTCGTTGTGCCTGCAAGGGCGCTTGTCGGAATTCCGGCGGTCATGACGACGTTTTGCTTTGGTTTGATAAGTCCAAGACGTAGTAGCTCGGCCAAAATATCATCAAAAACCAAATAATCTTGTGTCCGAGCTTCAGCCCAAGGAATCACGTTCACTCCCCAGCTGAGACAGAGCTGAGCGCGCACTTTTTTGTCTTCGGTAAAAGCATAAATCGGAACTTGTGGACGGTGCTTGGCTAGTAGCCTTGCGGAAAGGCCACTTCTTGTGAGGCAGGTGATCGCTTTGGCATTCAAATTATCGGCCAAGTTGGCAGCGGCAATATCGATGGCTTCTGGAATCGGCAAAGTTTGGTTCTGTGATGCTTGAGTGACCTCGAACTCTTTGGTTGCGGAGATTCTGCGTCCTAGGGTTTCAGCACCAATGATAATTTCGGACATCGTCGTGACGGCAACATTTGGGTATTTTCCAGTCGCAGTTTCGTTCGAAAGCATGAGGGCATCAGAGCCGTCGAGAACAGCGTTTGCCACGTCACTCGCTTCCGCACGAGAAGGCGTTGGGCTGTCCACCATACTCATTAGCATCTGAGTTGCTGTGATAACGGGCTTTCCTGCTTGGCGCGCCTTGGCGATGAGCTCTTTTTGAACAATGGCTACTTTTTCGTTCCCGATTTCAACACCAAGATCTCCACGAGCAACCATGAGTCCATCAGAATATTTGAGGATGTCGTCAATGGCCTCTAAAGCTTCGCCCTTTTCAATCTTTGAAATGATGTGAATGCCAGTTTTCTTCTGTGCAAGGTATCCAGAGAGGCTTTTGACTTCTCTAGAAGAGCGCACAAAGCTTAGAGCTAGAAAATCGATGTCTTGCTCGACAGCAAAAAGAACGTCGTCCCAGTCTTTTTCTGTGACACCAGAGCTGGAGAGTTTGGCTCCGGGCATGTTGACGCCCTTGTTTTCGCCGAGCGCTTTTCCAAAATCTACCACAGCTGTGATGATGTTTTCTTGTTTGAAGGTACTAACAACTTTCATTTTGACGACACCATCGTCAAACAAAAGAACGTCGTCTCGCTTGAGGTCTCCTGCGAGACGAGCGTAGGAAATGCTGATGGGTTTTTCTTTTGAGCCGTCACCAAAGATTTTTGGAGCGCCAATGTCAGTCCCTACGAAATAAAATTCCTGACCTCTTTCAACGGGAATGCTTCTCACTTCTTCGCCTGATTTGAGGTCCAAAAGTTTTCCTGTGCGAATTTTGGGGCCTTGAAGGTCTCCTAAAATACCTACTTGAATTTCGAGCTCAGCCGAAGCTTCGCGAATCCAGTCGATGCTTTTTTTGTGGTCGGCGTGTGTGCCGTGAGAGAAGTTGAGCCGGGCAATGTCCATTCCACTTCGAATGAGATCTCTAATCCCTTCTAAGCTGTGGACCGCGGGGCCGATGGTGCAGACAATTTTTGATTTACGTCCAGGTTGCCTCATAGAATGTGCGCGAAGTTAGAACTGATTCTAACTTCACGCAAGAGTTGATATGGCAATATTGAGGTAGGCGATTACATTATGATGAATTCTAAAAAGTAGACGTCACGAACTGCCCCGTCTGTTACTCCAGACTTCTCTAGCTCGGTGTTCATCACCTCTCGAAGGGCATCCTTCAAAAGAAGCTTGTCGTGCATTCGCTTGAGTTTTCCGCCCTCTTGCTGGGAGAGCAAAGTCAGAATGCGTGCTCTGACAGCTGGCAGACGGCTTTTAAGAACTTCGGCGGTCGCGCTATCGCTGATTTCCACACTAAAGGCGGCCTTCAATGTGTTTTTTGAGAGGGTGTTGGTGATGAAGGGCTCGAGGTCCACGTTCTGGATCTCTCCGACCTCGTCGTGAACTGAGGCAATCGCACGTTCTTGGAGCTTGTCATGGGTCAGAGTCGGTTTTTCAAGACCTTGAAGCGACCAAACAAGTACGCCTCCAAAGGCTGCTGTTAGCACCATTTGGGTAATCCCTAAGATGGCTGCAATATTGAGCTTCTTCTTCGGTTTTACTTCTTCTTCTGTCCCTGTATCTTCGTCGTTGTCTGTAGCCATATTTTCTCCCTAAGTAGATATTCTTTGAAGTGCCGGCTTACATACAACAATAGACGCACTGCGTTCGTATCTATAAAGCTACTCGATTTTGCATGTGAGTGGTGTGAAGATTAGGTTCAGGAATAAACATGGCGCAAACAAATCGAAAAAGCCGCATCTGGGACATTATTTTATTAAAGGATTCAGGGGCTTGGGAGGGATTCCGTGCTCCCGAAGCCGCTCTCAATCGGACGGTGAATTATATTGTCGTTTTATTTGTGGTGGCATCCTTGTCGCTGGTTGGCTGGCTTTGGAGCCGGTGGGAACTTGGCAATGCCACGTCGGACCTGGGACACGCTCGTCTAGAGAACCAATCTCTCAGAGATAAACTTAAGACTCAAGAGCAGGGCTTGATTCTGGGCAAAGGGAATATGAGCAGTTCAGAGCTGACATTTATGCCCAGGCTCGATGACAAAAAAGTCCTCTCTGAGGATTTAAAGCTCGATCAATATAGTGTGAGTTTCGATGCGAAAGCGGAAGCTTTAGATATAAAATTCGCTCTAGAAAAAGAAAGCAAAAGTCCCCTCAATACTGACAGATTGTATTGGGTCTTGCTTGTTCACGGGGCGCAAGGAATGAGGTCTTTTCCTCCTGCTTTAATGAGCAAACAAGGGGCTTGGATCTATCCACAAAAAGGACAACTCCTAGAGAATCTTAGGGGGCAACGCCAAGTGCGTGGCCGTTTCCAAATGTCCGGCTTTTTTGATTCTCAAACTACGGAGCCTACCTTTGCAAGTTTGTTGGTTTATGACAATCGAGGCTCGCTCTTGTTGAAGCAAAGACAAGACATCACACTGAAGACTGGTGGAAAAAAATGAGTACGAAAATTTGGGAAAACCTAGAAGTTCTTGAGAATCAAAACTGGATATCAGATCAGTTTTCCGGACGTGGACATTTCGAATTTCGAGGGCAACTTCGCTTTTCGGGCGATTGGACGGGCTCGATTCGATCGGATGACCCTGGGGCTTGTATTTTTATTCTTAAAGGGGCGTCAATCAAAGGCAGCATTCATGTGGCTCGAGTCGTAGTAGAGGGCAAACTTAGCGATGTTGAAGTGCAAACGAGGTCCTTTGAGGCTCACCACGGTGCCACAGTCATTGGAAGAGTCTATGCGGAAAATTTATTGATCGACGAAGGCGCGATTGTTCAAGGAGATATTTCTTCCGTTTCCTTCAAGCTGGATACGGGACAAATATAATTCTGAATTAGTTGGATTTGAGGCGACTCAAAGGAAGACTGTATCCGAGGCTTCCAGTCTGTATGCCGACGTAAAAAGCATATTCTTTGAAGATCTGAGCTGTCGTGAGGTCTGGAGTGATGATCACTTTATTGGGGCCGCCATCATTTTTCCAGAGGACCTTATGTTTCTGACTGCGGTTGTCGGTCATCAAACTTTCTCCTGGATTTAAGGCTTCAAGCTTGACGTTGAAGACCTGTGGCAAATAGGCAGCCGCTAGTGGCGGAAGGCTGAGTTTTTTCTCGTTCATGTATTTTGCCAGATCCGACCATTGGTCGAAGAGTTTGATCGTGGTGAATCCCCAGGAATTGTATCCGTAGAGAATGATGGCTTTGCTGCTGCTCGTGACTCTCAGGTTGTCTTGTGGGTCTTGGGCTCTGATATGTGCCATTGTGAGGCAGGCCGACAAATGCAAAACAAAGCCTATCATGAGGTAAATGCTGCATCGGATGTAGGATTTGGTTTGCTTCATATCAATAGCTCTCCCTTCTATGGAGCAAGAGTGGTGCCATGAAAAGGGCATGTAATATTGGGCTCTTAGAGGAGTTTCTCAATTGTGATTGTAGAAAAAAACGGGTGCTGTCAACTCTGGTGACAGGTGGTAGGGTAATCCTTGTGAAAGCGTTGATTTGGTATTTCGCGAAAGGGCTCGAAGCTTCGGCCCTCGGTGTTGTTGGTTATGCCCTGTATGTGGGACTTCAGTCTTCTGACCCCACGACCGAGCTGAAGTGGCTTATGGCGGGTGCTGTGATCTTTATGGTCGGGCTTGCCCTTGAAAGAGTCGGGGGCGGAGAGTCGTGATCATAGTGGGGCTGGATCCGGGAGTGCGCCGGCTAGGCTATTCGGTTGTAGAAATTGAAGGCCTGGATAAGTGCTGCTTGCGCGATTTAGGTGTCCTCAAGGTCGACCTCGTTTCAAAATCCATGGGCGATCGACTCGAATACATCCATGAGGAAGTCACCAAAATTTTAAAGCAGTGGAATCCTCGCTTTGTCGGCCTAGAAAATGCGGTAAATTTCAAGAACGTTTCGTCGGCCTTCAAGTTGACAGAGGCGCGCGGCGTGATTCGCTTGGCTTGCTTTCAAACTCTCGCCGACATGGACGCGAGACTTTTGGAGTTGTCGCCTACGGCGATCAAGAAAGAATCTACGGGCAGCGGTCTCGGCAACAAAGAAAATGTAAAAAAATCTTTGTCACTTCGCTTTCCAAATCTTACAAATTGGATCGAAGATCACGAAAAACAAAACAATATCAAGCTCTCGCACGATGCCTTCGATGCTCTTGCGATTGCGTGGACAACTTGGGCTAAAGTTCGACAAAAACAGCGAATCGGGTCTAGAGTTTCAATGAGTTTAGCGCAAAGGTAGGGCAACAAAGTATGGCATCAAATATGGGACCTCTCGCGGCTGTTAAAGCCATTGTTTCTACGGAACATTTGGGTGTGATGGGAGAGCTTGGAGATACCCAAGCTTTTTTGGAGACCCAAAATGGGGAATTATACATTGTTGATTACGCGTCCAAAACTTCTTTAATGCGTGCCATGGAGGTTTCAGCAGGCGGCTCGATTCAAACTTGGGTTTACTTGGCTGAGATCATTCGCGAAGACGCTAGATTGTTTTTTGCTTTTAACTCACTTCATGAGAGAGATATTTTTGTTGCCCTTACACAAGTCAAAGATGTGGGGCCTAAGACTGCGGCAGTGATTGTGGCGGAGCTTGGAGCAGAAAACATTATGAGACTCATGCAGCAAGGAGTTTGGAAGGGACTCAAGATCGCAGGTGTTGGTCCCAAGACTTGGGACTCGATTGTCTTCGGTCTGAATAAGAAGAAGAATTCTCTTCTGCCTCTTTTGACGAGAGTTCAGTCCTCACCGGAGAATTCGGTGCCCTCTACAAAAACAAGCACAACAGCTAAACTCTCTGGAGATATGGCGACAACATCTGCTGACTTCATCGCAGAATCAAAAGCTTGGAAGCCAAGCCTCTTTGCTTCCGATGCTTTGATCACCATGTTCGAGGGACTCGGGCTCAACCCGACTCAAACCAATCAGTTATTCTCTGAGTGCTCCAAAGAAGTAGAAAACTTCCAAGAGCTCAGTGATCCGGAAAAAGTTCCAGAGATGTTGAAGGTCCACGGACGCAACAGGCGGCATGCTCCGCATGCAAAGTTTTAGGGGATAAACGATGACAAAAGAAAAATTACCTCTAGTAGATTTGAATCAATCGACCTCATCTGAGATGACGTCTTCCGCTCCCGACAACATTCTTCGTCCAAAAGCACTTTCCGAATATGTCGGGCAGAGATCTGTCGTTTCAAAATTAGAAGTTTTCTTGAAGGCGGCTCAGCAGCGTAAGACAAGCCTGGATCATGTTCTTCTTTCGGGCCCTCCTGGTCTTGGAAAAACTACTTTGGCCTATATCATCGCCAAGGAAATGGGTGGACGTTTGCACCAAGCGCCCGGGCCATCTCTAGACAAGTCTGTCGACTTGCTAGCTTTGCTTTCCAATATTCAAGAAGGCGATGTGCTCTTTGTAGATGAGATCCACAGATTGAATGCGGCAGTGGAAGAAAGTCTCTATCCTGCCATGGAAGATTTCCAAGTCCAAATGATGCTCGGCGAAGGCTCTATGGCTCAGCCGGTGAATTTGCCGCTACCAAGATTCACATTGATCGGTGCGACCACGCAGCCAGGAAAAATTACGGGACCTCTTCGCGATCGCTTTGGGATTCCATTAAACCTCGAATTTTATTCTTTTGAAGAAATGCATAAGATTCTTGAGCGTTCTGCGAAGATTTTGGGTGTGGAACTTTCGAGTGAAGAAATCCACGAAGTCGCACGCAGGTCTCGGGGCACGCCTCGTATCGCCAACCGTTTGCTTGCTCGCGTAAGAGACTTCATCGAAGTCGAAGGCGCAAAGCTTGGTGGGGGTGTGAAAGCTGTGAAGGCTGCGTTGGAATTTCTTGATGTGGATGCGCGCGGACTTCAGCCTCTCGATCGTCGTTACTTATCTGTCTTGATGAAGCAATTTCGTGGAGGCCCTGCGGGTGTAGAGGCTTTGGCTGCAACGATGTCTGAAGACAAATCCACCTTGGAAGAAACCATCGAGCCTTTCCTGCTTAAGGAAGAGCTGATTGTGCGCACGCCGAGGGGCCGCGTTGCGACGGATCTGGCCTATGAAGTGATGGGGCTTCCGGCTCCAGCATCTGATGTGCAGCGCGGGCTTTAATCGCCAATAAAGATTGTCTTATTAAAGACACAGAGCTTGTAAATATGTGTCGTGAAAGATACTACTAAGTATTTAATATTTAAAAGATTTGCCAAGATATACGTAGATCGTTCAAAATAGAGATAGTGGCATTTCTTGATACTCACAGCTTTGAGCACCGCCTTTTTGGGGCGAGTTATGACCTGTCAGCTGCTTCCGAATGTTTGGCTGTGATTGAAGGCGTGGGCATTCACACCGGAAAAACTTTTCGTCTTAAACTTCATCGCAATCCCAAGCACCAAAGCTTAGTTTTTCGAGTTTGTGTTGGGGGGGAGTGTTTCTATGCTCCTGCTTCTTGGTCGAGGCTTAGTGGAACGGCGAGGGCAACGGCCCTCGTCCTTCGCTCGGATGCCGGCCGCTCCGCGGGACGTATTGAACTTAAAACTGTCGAACATTTCATGGCAGCGTTTCATGTGGCGGGCCTTAGAGGCTTTGATGCTGAGATTGAAATTGTGGAATCGGAAAGTGGCCGTCCATCTCAAAACCTAGAAAGAGTTTATGAATTGCCAATTTTAGATGGGGCTTGCGCTGATTGGCTTAAATTTTTCAGTAAGTATGAGCTTCTTGATTCGGGAGAACATAGGCGCACAGAAGACGACGTTGCATGGAAGATCATCCGTTCCTTTGAAATTACGGACGGCGATCGTAAAATGCTTTTGCTTCCTTCTTCGGAGAAGAATCTCAATCGCGCCATCACAGAATACAGCTGTCAGGTAAAATTTCCTGATGCATGGGAGCAAAGTAGTCAGCTCATCTTGGATTGGTCGCAGATCTCTCAAAACATCGCTCTTTTTCAGAAATACATCGCTCCTGCGAGAACTTTTGGCTTTGAGGAAGAGTTAAAAGATCTCGAAAAACGCGGACTCGCCAGGGGGGGCAGTATGGAAAATGCCTTGCTAATGAGTCGCACGAAAGTGATCAATCCGGAAGGTTTTTGCGTGCCTAATGAATTAGCTGCTCACAAGCTTCTAGATGTGGTTGGAGATTTTTCCTTAGCTGGTGGGCCTATCCTTGGTCAAATCAATGCCTACTGCGCCGGACATTCCATGCACTTGCGCACGCTGACAGAGGCGATTCGCAAGGGCGCGCTCATCGAGGGTGTGATTGACCGTAACGGTCGCTTCCAAGCCCGAGATTAGTCCTAATAAGACTTTCACTGTGCGCGGTAAAAAGTTGGTGCTCTTTATTGAAACGCTACGTTCCATCTCAACCTCTTAAAATACTTGGTATTCCTAGCAGAACCGCGGCATCTCGGCTCTTAGAGACAAATGTGGCACCTGCTATCCCCGCTAAGTCCTACTAGGAATACCAAGTATTTTAAGACGTTGAGATCAATCACGATGCGATTCTAAAGCTCCAGGACCACCAACTTTTTACCGCGCACAGTGAAAACTTTACCAAGCCTAGGAAATGGGCTCTAATGTTCTCGAATGGGCGAAGATGAAGGGCTTGTGAATAAGTCCGAAAACAAGGAAACAAGAAAACGCAAAAGAGAGCGTCGCATTGCGATTCTTCTCATGCTGGTTTTCGTCGTCACGACTTCTCTCCAGGTCTTCTTCACAGACAAAGCGCAAGGCTTTGGTTTTGAGCAAAGTTTATTTTACTTTGCACTTTTGTATCTCAACGTCATTTTAATTTTGTTCTTGGTCTTCTTGGTTTCAAGAAACTTATTCCGCGCCTACCTAGCACGAAAAAGCGGAAGCCTTGGTGGGGGGCTGCGGTGGCGCCTTGTCAGTTCGCTTCTAGCATTCTCAATGATTCCTGCTGTTGTACTGTTTGTAGCAAGTTCGGTTGTGATTCGGCAAGGATTTGATCGTTGGTTTGGCGGGCAGGTTTCTAGTGCGCTTGAGGATTCACAAGCCATCGCGGATGTTCACTACAAAGGGATCGAAGACAATCTTGACTTTTTTGCGGAGCGCATTGTCGCTCAATTAAGCAATAGCAATCGCGCTCCCAAGGAAGAAGACCTGCGCAATATGCTGGATCAGTTTCCGGTAGAAGGTCTTGAGCTCTATCGATCTCTACTGGAGGCACCAAAGAAAGCCCTTGGGAAAGACACAAAGACCTGGGCTGTGCCTCGTGCCTCTACAGAAAGTTTGGAAAAGGCCTTTAGGGGAAATTCCTTTCATCTCATTCGCCAATACGGCGATGGAGATCTCCTGCAGAAGTTTCACCCTATTTACCTGAGGGTTCCTGGGGTGGGGACAGAAACGTTCGTTGTCGTCTTAAGTTACACGGTTCCTCTCGGCTTGAAGACGCGCATCGCAAAACTCAAAGGGTCTTTTGTTGGATATCAGAAAACACGGCTTTTAAAAGACAGCCTAAAAACTAACTACACTCTCATTCTTTTTACATTTTTCATTTTCATCATGTTTGTTGTGACGTGGTCGGGTCTTTATATCGCAAAGAGCATCACGGATCCCGTAAGTGAACTTTTGAAGGGAACCGAAGCTTTCAGAAGCGGTCAATGGACCTATCGCATTCCTACCGAATGGAGCCCTGAGAAAGACTTTAAAGCATCCAAATCTCCAGGGGCCGATCTTGAAGTTTTGAAATCAGCCTTCAACCTCATGGCCGAAGAAGTAGGCCAGAAAAGTCGACAGATCGAAGAAGCCAACGCTCAGCTTGTCTCGCTCGTTCGCGACCTCGAGGAGCGCGAGCGCTACCTTGAAAACATTCTCTCGAGTATTCGCCGTGGTGTTGTTGTGGTCGGTCCAGACTTCCAGGTGCAAAGAGTGAACGTGGAAGCTTTAGAGTTTTCTGTCAATCCGTCAGTCAAGGAGCATTGGAATCCTGAAGAAGCGGTGGGACGAAGTTTGTTCGAAGTTTTCCCGACATTGGGTGTAGAGGATGAGATCAAGTCTTGGCTTAAGCAGAGTGAAGAACTTGGCGGCCGGCCTATTGATCAAATTCTAGAGCTCCGAAGTGGAGAAGGCAGGCTATCTGCTGTGAAGTCGATTCGTGCCACTGGAATCTGGGTGATTGACGAATACCAACAAGCTCTTGGCTGGTTGATGATTCTAGAAGACGTGTCGGATGCGGCTCGTGTTGAGAGGCTCGCAGCTTGGCAAGAAGTCGCAAGACGTGTTGCCCATGAGATCAAGAACCCACTCACGCCTATTCAGATTTCTGCAGATCGCATGCGCCGCAGGTTGACGCCGCTATTCGAAGAAGATGAAGCTCTCAATTCCATGGTTCAAGAGTGCTTAGGACAAATCTCAAAGCAAGTGAAGGTCATTCGAGATCTGGTTAGAGAGTTCTCTGAATTCGCAAAACTTCCTGAGCCAAATTTTGAAAGAGTGGATCTTGTCAAGTCGTTTAAGGCTCTTGTGGACGACTACAGATTCACTCATCCGCAGACAAAAATTGATTACGATGTTCAAGAAGCCGTATCGCAGGTCATCATCAAGGCCGACAACGAATACTTGCGAAGAGTTTTCGTGAACCTCGCCGATAATGCGATTCAAAGTATGGAAGAAGCTGGCGTCAAAGATCCTCAGTTCAAAGTCAGCATCGAAGCTTCACTTACGGCAGGAGCTTGGGTGCGGATTGTTTTTGAAGACAATGGACCTGGGATTCCCGAGAGCATGCAAGAAAAGATCTTTGACCCCTATATCACCTCGAAGGCCTCAGGTTTTGGCCTGGGATTGGCTATTGTGAGAAGAATTGCGATCGAGCACTTAGGCAGGGTGCGTTGCGAGCCGGCGGAAGGAGCTCGCTTTGTGCTTGAACTCCCGACAGTGGCCGGCGAGAATCAGTTACAAGTATGATTAGACGTGTCCTCATAGTTGACGATGAACTCGACATTCAAAGCTCTCTGTCCTTTGCCTTAAAAGACGAAGGTTACGAAGTTCAAAGTGTTTCGAGTCCCAAAGAAGCTTTACAAAAGTTAGAAGAGCAGAATTTCCATGTCGCTCTTTTCGACGTGTGGTTTCCGGAGGGAGACGGCGTTGAATTGTTGAAGGCTAGCCTGGAACTTTATCCTGCGATGTCGATCATCATGATGTCGGGCCATGGAAACATTGAATTGGCCCTAAAGTCTATTCGTATGGGCGCGTATGATTTCTTAGAAAAACCACTTGAGCTCGAAAAAGTTTTGGTTCTTCTTCGCAATGCTTGTGAAACCTCTCTTTTGAAATTCGAAAACCAATCTCTTATGAAACAACTTATGGGAAGTTTGGATCTCGTGGACCACAGTCCTGCGATGAAGCAACTGTCTCAGTCTATGGAGCGTGTGGCTCCTGCTCATTCTCACGTCCTTTTGCTCGGAG
>Ga0100403_1001088_pt1 | contig 25551 bp, 27 predicted proteins | sample CryGeymet201501t_FD_83663 | JGI IMG/M metagenome (GOLD analysis project Ga0100403, IMG submission 83663) | Groundwater microbial communities from Crystal Geyser aquifers in Utah, USA - Crystal Geyser metaG 2015-01t | ecosystem: Environmental > Aquatic > Deep subsurface > Groundwater | place... | reverse complement strand
CATGTATCAATCCAGAAAACATAGTCTCATGGATCGTTATACAAATATCCTTCTCATCCTCTACGCAGACCTTATACACAAAGGGAACCGAGAGCTTTGTGTTTATCCTAAAAACAATCCTCGACACATCTAGCTCAGGCATAACTTCCTTTGCTAATGCTTCGAGGATTGTCCTTCGCATTTCAGCCTGCATTTCTTTTGTCATTTTTTTCTCCCCTTTTAAAAACTAGGAATTGTGCCTCGGAGGGCGCTCGGCCCGTAGAGTAATCTAACACCCTTGGGATGGTATTCCTATAGCCTAACGTGCCTATTCCGACCTTCTACGGGGTCTAGGGGAGCCTTGGGAAAATCAGAGCCCCCTCGTTCGGGTCGGCTCGCCCGGTCCCTCCTAGGGCATCCTAGGGCCTCTCCCTTCGGCTTCTCTTCGGGTTTACTCCTGTCCCTTCAACCTTCTTCCAATTATCCCAATTGGTACCCAGACTCCCAATTGGGACCCGATGGAAACCCCACAACCCTTGTGCGAGTAGGGCTTTCGAGGTCCTTGACTAGTCTCCCAACTTCCAGTTGGGCCAGTTGGGATAATTGGACCCCCATGGGCACCCCCTAGGGGGGTAGTAGTAGTTCTTTTTTTTTATTTTTTTTTTTTAAACATATGAATATCTATATATACGGATATGCCTTTGCCCCTATGCCTCCTCGAAGGGGGGTATGCCCTACCCTCCAATTATCCCAATTGGGATGAGAGTTGGTTGGAAGACTAGTCACCCATCCGAAAGCCCTTGTGCGAGAACGGGTGTGTGGGTTCCCTCACCTCCAATTGGGATAATTGACCCCAGTTGGTAGTTGGGAGAAGGTTGAAGGGGTTGGCCCTTCGGGTGCCCTTCGGCACACTTTCCCTCACCTTCGATGCCCATTCCACATGTGCCCATTCCACATCATTCCATTCCATTACACGAAGGTCGGGCTAGAACCTTTATATATATATATAGGGAGGAGGCTAGGGGCCGGAGAGGCCGGAGGAACCGAAGAGAGACCGAAGAAAACATTCATCAAAGTTTCGGGTGCGCTTCGGGCTTTTTGGGGCTCAAAAGGATTGACGCCGAACCTAAAAAGAGCGACCTTTCATGTAGGAAAGATGATTGAGATTCTCTAGGATCGCCCTCGCGAGCGGGACCCTAGTCTAGGGAGCAACCGCGAAAGGACACCCCGCGAGATGTCGCACTAGAGGATCGAGCCGGAAGCTGACAGAGGCGAAAGCGCGCCTAAGCTGCACTCGACATCCGGCGGTAATTAGTCTCGGGGCATCGGTCGGCCCCCCGTTCTAGACAAGCGCCGACCAATCTCTAGCTGGAGAATGTACCATGGCTCGCACGAAGGCTGAAGTAATGCGATGGAAGCTCCCGAAGGCCCTCCCCGAAGGCGTCAGCATCCAGACGCAACTGCGGACCCTTGGGAAGAAGCCCGATGGGTGGAAGGATGGAGACCCGAACACCGACACCTATGGAAAGGACATTCCCGTAAATGTCCCGTCCGTTCAGAACAATGCCGGAGTTGTCTTCATTCAAGAACAGATCACCAAGGCCGGTGGGGACGGAGAAGCATTTCTAGTCAACGCCGTCAATTCGGCTTTGGCTTCTATCGCAACGGATCTGACTCCAATGACCGTTGGGGATTCCCTGACGATCCTCCCGACGGCAAGCGCCCCGCGCTACGTGGATCGGGCGGAGCTGGCCGGAGCGGAAGTGAAGGCCCGTCTGGCTCGTGGTGAGAAGCTGTCCGGTACGGATATCGCGGCAATCTATGCGGATGTTATCGCATAAGCTGCGGTAAGTAAGTAGGTTCGGAGCCTTGGCGGATGTCGCGCCTTGTCAGGGATCATATCCCGGGGCTCCAATCACCCTAGAAGAAAGGAGCGCGTAAGATGCGGTATTACTACGTTCACGTACCCAATTGGTACAATGATTCCGAGGTCGGATCGTTCTCAACCCTGGAGGCGGCTCAACTTGAGGTTGCAGCTATGCACACCGCATACAATGTTGAAGCCTGTATTCACGTACGCACAGTCTATACGCTTCCTTTCGGATGGCGTCTAACCCGCGTGCGTACGGTAGAGTAACAGCGGGAATTTCCCTCTCGGTCCTGTCCAGGACATCGGACATGGACCGGGGGGGATTTTTTTTTATTTACCTCTAACTCGCAGCGTATCCGCTAGCGTATATCCTGCGCAATGCGTATAAGCTGCTATGCGTCTATGCTGCTATATATACACATAGACATATTCATATAACTAACTGCGTCTAAGCTACCCGGCACCCCCAAAATTGCGGATAAGCTGCGGGCCGAACAGTTTCTCTAATTTTCGCACCAAAATTTGAAATAGGTATATTAAAATAGAAAAAAAAATTTCGGAGGAGGGAGGAGGAAAGGGGAGGGAGAGCCGACCGAAGAGGGTGAGGGAGAATGACCCTAGGGAGATGGGAAGGAGAGTCTTGCGCCGACCACCCTCTAGGTGTTAGATTGAACATGGGGAGGTACGTCGGGGTCCTCTATCCTTGAATTTAGAATACAGGAAAAGAAAAATGATAAGTAATCCAGTTAGTCTAGGGTCGCTTAGGATTTTGATTAGTGGAACAGAGAGTGATGTGTTGGATAGTAAAAAGACTAGGTGGATGAAGGGAATTACGATTTTTGCTCCTGCTAGTTTGACAAGTACAGTTACGGTGAAGGTTAGTGGGGATGATGGAGGGAGCTTTCAAACGCTTTACTCTGGAGGTACTCAAGTAGAAGTACCTGCTGGGTCGGCTGTTGCTATTGACTATGTTGGATGGGATGCCTTGAGATTAGTTAGTGCTTCTGCGGAAGCTGCGGAGAGGGTTTTTGTTATTAAGGGCGTTGAGGAAGTTAGGTAGAGGTAGAGAAAATGAGTATTACTTCTATTACGCATCCAACTGTGATAACAGGTATTGCAGGAGAGGGAGGAGGAGAGGGAGGAGGAGGGGGAGGGAATTTAGTTTATCCTGTTGAATTTGAAAGTAGAGTTCAAGGATGGAGTACTTCTTCAACAGGGCTATTCTTTGTGGAAGTAGGTGGTGTTTTACAGGGATTTGGTATTAGTGGAACTGCTGGAGTTCTTTCTAACAATAGATTAGTTGGTGTAGAGTAAGGAGAATTAAATGGCAACAGGAGCACTTGGACTTGTTTCAGCTATTGCTGATGGTGGAGTTGCACATTTTGTAGATACTTCTGTTACATTTACAAGTGGGCGACTTTGGGAATGGAAGAACGCTGGAGCAATTAAGGCTTATGTAGATTATGCAGGAGTTATAACTGCGGCTGGGTTTGTTGGGCCAGTTAATGGTGCCGTGGGCGCGACTACCCCGGCTGCGGGGGCGTTCACGACGCTGAGTGCAAGCGGCGCAAGCACACTACACGATGTCAGCCTCCGTGATAGCGGAAACTCTGAGCGTACGGAGCTTGTTCAGACGACGACAGGCGGCGTGCTCAATCTTCGTAACACGGCTGGCGATGCGGTGGTGACGTTCGACGGGCGAGATGGCGTGCCTATGGGTATTTCCACGACCAAGACCGCATCCTTCGCAGCCGGAGCGGTCACCACGCCCTCTATCGCACCCACAGGCGACCTGAACACCGGCTGGTGGTTCCCGGCGCTGGATACCATTGCCGCGTCCACGGCAGGGGTTGAGCGGCTGCGGATAACGGACGCGGGCAACGTCGGTATAGGGACAGTGAGCCCCGTCTCTAAACTTAATGTCAAACAAAGTGCAAGTGATATTAACTCTGGTGTTCATGTAACTGGTGCCTCAGATGGTTCGTTCTTTAGTATTTACAATGACGGCTCTGATTGGAATCTTGCTTCTTCGTTTCCTGGTGTAGATGGAAGTTATCAAGATATAAATTTCCTGTCATCAGGCATAGAAAGACTAACAATTAAAGTCGGTGGCAACGTCGGCATCGGGACGACGGGGCCTACTGCCCTACTCCACATTGGCGCATCTACCACGGCCCGCGCATCGCTTTGCTTGCCTCACGGTACCGCACCGACCAGCCCCGTGAATGGAGACATCTGGACCACCACCACCGCCGTATTCGCCCGGATCAACGGGGCGACGGTCCAACTCGCCGTAGTCTAAGGAGCCACCCATGGCAACAGACAGCTTCGCACCAAGTACCCGCGTACCTACTTCGGTAGAAACGCTGGAAATCATCCTCACCGTCACATCCGGATCTCCTAACGACTACGCCGGGCGCTACACCTTTGACATTTTGGACGCGACTGGCACTCCCGTAGACGTGAGGAACGGCAACCTCACCCCGCACCTGACCGCCGCACAGGTTACGGCTATCAAGAGTTTTCTCGACGCCCTACTCATTAAGGCTCAGGGCAGTATCGCACCGTAAGCCTCGCTTATATTTTTATGTTTAGCATAGTTAATGTCATTTCAACGTTCTTTTAACCGTCGTTATAGGAAACATTTTATGCGTGATGTCACAATTACCGCCCGAGAGTTTAAGCTCTTTCTTTGGTTCGCTCTTTCTCGATCTCCAATTGGGGATGTAGGGAATCTTGATACTATTGTTGAGATTCTTAAAAAGTTAAAGGGTATTAGTCATGAATTAGCTCAGACAGAGGAGGAACGAGAAAACTTCGTTCTTCCAGCTCGTGAGTTAGATGAAAAAGAAGTAGTTCTTTCTCTTGAAGAAGCTGAGTGGAATCTTCTTCAATTTCGTGTTAAGGAATGGTCAAAGAACGTTGCAGTTGGAGTTGCGGATGAGTATTTAGTATTGATTAACAAAATTAAAGATGCAGTTAAAAGGAAAGATGAGCTTGAATGTGCTTAGGTTGAAAAATAACGAAAAGATGAGAAAGAAAGAATGTCTTCTGTACCTGCGTTAAAGAATTGGAAGCCTCGTCACGAGAATGTCGTAATGCTCCATCTCGGAGGATGGAATAATATAGCTATTGCTAACTATACGAGAATGACTCCTGAGAGAATTTATCAAATTCTTCAAACGCCACAGGCTCAGGCCCTTATTGCTTCTCAGATGGATAGGATCCGAGAGCGATTCGGGTCGGATGTTAGTGATAAGTTACTTAAACTCACTGAAATTAGTGTTAATAGAGTTTCCGAGACTTTAGAACAGGATTTCATTCCAGGAACTGACGCAAAGAAGCATCAAGATAAAGTTGCCTTAGAGATTATGAAAGGCAAGGGTTTCTTGAATGGAGCCGACCCAAGCGCAGTAAACCACGAGCAGAAAGTCTCTGTGAGCTTATTAGAAAAATTCACCAATGCACTAGAGCGTGCAAATGAAGCAAAGAGTCTTCATACAGGAGACAATGACTCAGAGGCAATTGAAGAGGCTTCTTTTGAAGTTATTGAATGACAGACTTTATTGAACATACTGATGAAGATTTCGATGCATTAGTTGACGAGCAAGATTTAGTTGATCGGCGTCAGTCGGCTGAGAAGAAATACGAGGATCTTGATTCAAACTCCATTGAGCATCTTCGTCGCAGAATGAAGTATGATACTTATTTCCTCGCCTCTATTTTAGGATACAAAAAGCTCCATCCAGTCTTTCATGGGCATTACACACAATGGCTTGAGCGACAGAGGGGACAGCAATATCGTCTAACGCTTTTTGCAAGAGGTCATTATAAGAGTACGTTAAATACAATAACAGACTCTATCCAAATGGCCCTGCCTAACGTGGGTGATGTCTTACAAGCTCATCCTTATGCTCATGGCCCAAATTTAAAGCTCCTCATCGCACACGAAGTTCGAGAGAAAGCATCTGAGTTCTTGTTTGAAATCGCATCAGCATTTACAAAGAACGAAACAATGCTTGCGCTATTTCCTGAATGTATTCCATCGAAGAGAGTCCAGAGGATTAATAAATGGGAATTAGAACTTCCTCGTGAAGATCAGCATAGACATGCAACTTTCTCAACAATTGGTGCTGGTGGTGCAGCTCAATCAGGACACTATCATTGGCTCAAGTTAGATGACTTAGTTGGAGAGGACGCAGCAAATTCTGAGACAGTAATGAATAGGATTAATAATTGGTTTGATAACATTGGTTCATTGTTGACGGATCTTGAAATTGATGGTTGGGATTTGATTGGAACGCGCTGGGCTTTCTCAGACATTTACTCTCATGCCATAAAGATCTATGGAATAGATACAGGAAGTACATTAGTTGAATCAAATGGACGTAAGCTTAGGTATCGAAATTCTGTTACGAACTGTTTGTCTAAGAAAGATTTAGAAGATCACTCTAACGGGCTTCTTCGAGTTTATGCCCGTGGAGCCATTGAGCATGGAGAACCTGTCTTTCCAATTCAATACAATGAGAAGAAACAATATCTTTCTGGATTCTCTCATGGAAAGCTGAATATTCTTAGAAAGAACTCATTCGTTTGGGCTTCTCAATATGCTAATAACCCAATGGAGGCAGGGCTTACAGAATTTATCTGGCCTCTCAAGTATTATAAAGTAGACTTTAATGGTAACATAAGTGTAGATACTGGAGATCCTAACCGACCGATGCGTAAGGTTCTTTTACGGGACCTTGCAATTTACATCTTCTGCGATCCTTCGATGGGAGAATCGAATCAAGCTGATGAGACTGGTATCGTTGTTACTGGGGTCGATAAAGAGTCTAACATATACCTCTTGGAGACTATCAAAAAGCGCCTTCGTCCTCCTGAATTTGTCGATAATGCGTTTAGGCTTTACATGAAGTATCGTCCAAGGGTCTTTGCGATTGAAGAAGTTAATTTCTCTGGCATTTATCGTTATTGGATTGAGCGGGAATCTGCTAAAAGTAGAGTCAATCTTCCTATAACTCCGTATAAGCCTGGGTCAAAAAGATCAAAAGAAGCTCGTATTAGAGGATTAGCACACTTTTTCTCTGCTGGTCAAGTGTATGTTCACGAGAATATGCATGATTTCCGAGATGAGTATGAGCAATTTCCTATGGGTCAAAGTCAGCATCTGCTAGACTCCCTTGCTCAGGGTCCAGAATTTTGGAAATCAGGAATGGATACTAGGTCAATTGAGCAAACTACACAGTTAGTTAACAATCTCTTAGCCGAACGTTCGATTCTAACTGGATATTAAACGAATGAATCCAATTAAAATATTCGAGAAAATTCCTCTAATCTATCAAGTTCTTTTAGTTATTGTAACAATTTTTATTTCAGGTTCTTTTTTTGGTTCAAGTTTGGCTGGATTATCAAATGTTCCTGCAATGATAGAGGCAAATAGAATAACAAATATTCGTCAAGATTCTATTGACGCAAAACTTAATTTAAGTATGACTCAATTATCTGCACAAATGAATCAAACCGATCAACGAATTTCAATATTAGTATGTTTGCTGACTACACAATTTGAAGGGACTAATCCAATTCGTTGTAATGAAAAGGAGAAATAGGAATGTCAAATCCTAGTGAAGAGGAATACTCCCTAAAAACCGCAGGTCAGCGTCATATTAATTTGATTTGGGAGGTAACTCAAAGCATAATTGCATTGCTGTCGGTCGGAGCGGGAGTCTTTATTATGATTTATCACGCTATGTACGCAGAAGATGAAACTTTGAATCTCCCAACTACACTAAGCAGTATGATCTTTTTGGTGCTTGGCTTTTACTTTGCTCGTACTAACCATGATCGGGTCGGAGGAGTTGGAACTAAAGACGGAGCTTCTAGGAAATAGTACGAGAAAGGCTCTTTATTTTAATTTAGAAGGCTCAGAAAGCTTGGAATTCCCTCAAATAGACACTAAATGTCCTCTTTAGCCTTATACCAAGATCCAGCATTCCGTGGAGATGCACCTGTAGATGGTGGAGTTAAGCCAAATACAGATGCTGACACCAAAGGCAATTGGCCTCGGATGCTTAATTTAGATGTAGATGTTGAAGATAGGTTAAAGACTTGGATTGACGAAGAGCTAAATGCTTTTTATACAGAACGTCAGCCCATGATGGAGGATTGGAAGCGTTATCAAACACTCTATTGGGCTGCTCCGGCTACAAAAGAACGGAATTTCCCCTTCAAAAGGGCTGCGAATGTAGTAATTCCTCTTGCTGCTATTGCTGTAGAGGCAATTCAAGCAAGATTTATGAATACTTTATTCGCCGTAGAGCCATTTTGGAGTATTAGGGCGAAATCCAAGGAGTGGAGGACGACTGCAAAGCCTCTTGAGGAGTTTTTACAGTCAGAAGTAGAAGCTCCTGATGGTCTGAGGCTCTATGAGTTCTATAATGAATGGCTTTTAGAGTTTTGTAAGCTCGGGACGGCTGTTGCAAAGACTGGATATGAGAAGATTATTAAGAAGGGCTTGAAGAAAGTAGGGGATGCTGAGGAGGAGGTCTATGCTACAATCCGAAACGGTGGGGTTGTAGAGAGAGTTCCCCTTGGTAACTTCGTAATGCGCTTTGCCGACCTTGATCCTCAGCTAGCACAACTTGTAGGAGAGAAGCACGAGTTTACTTGGAGTCAGCTTAAAAGAATGGCTCAATCTGGTAGAATGCTTGGGTCGGCAATTGAGAAGATCCGGCACACTTGGGTATTAAAGAATCAACCTGGGTCGGTTAATGATGTAAATGAAGTACAAGAGACAATTAATAAACATTCAAATGCAGAGCCTCTTTGGACTTCTATATTCAACGTCCATGAGCTTTGGGTTTCATTTGATGTAGATGGCGATGGATGGGATGAAGAAATTGTTTTAGATTACCACAAGGAAACTAGAACAATTCTTTCTATTCGTTATAATTGGTACGATGATTTACATAGGCCCTATAGAACTTGTCGATATATTCCAGTTGAAGGAATTTGGGTTGGTATTGGGATCTGTAAGCAAACGGAGCAATTCCAAGAAGAGGCAACAACGATCCATCGTCAGCGTTTGGACAATGCAACGCTGGCTAATATGGCACAGATTGTTATTAGAAAAGGTCTCGGATATGGTGATGGAGAACCTCTATTCCCTGGAAAAATGTGGTTTGTTGATAATGTCCAAAATGATATTAAGGAGTTTAAACTATCCGAAGTCTATCCCTCTTCTTACAACAATGAGGAAAGCATTGTACGATACTTTGAAAAGAGAACGGGTGCAAATGAAGCTATCCTTGGGCTCCCCCAAGAAGGAACTCCTGGAACTGCAACTTCGGATCTCTCGCGATTGGCAGAAGGGAATAAAAGATTTGACCTTGTTCTCAAGAATGTAAAGAGATTCTCTAGCTTAATTGGTTATGATGTTGTCACTAATATGCAGCTTTTTGGTACGCAGCAAATACATTGGTTAGTAGTAGGGGATGATGGTGTAGAGATAGAGAAAGTTTTAAATATGCCCTCCATCCTTGTACGAAAGGGTGCGATTATTAAACTAACAGTTACTGATTCAATTACAAATAAGGATGTTGAGCAAAGACAATGGCTTACTCTCTTCCAAGTTCTTACTAGTTACTATAGAGAAGCTGCTCAGTTCGCACAAATCTTTGCTCAAATTACTGGCGATCCTACTATCTTGGCGACCATTGCACAGAGAGCATTGATTACATCTGATGCTGTGCTAACTAGACTCGCTGAAACCTTTGGAATACCAGATGCAGAGGAATTTACTTTAACTGGTGGGGCTAGTCAGCAAAATGAACCCGAGAACGCAGGAGCTTCTGGAGCATCTTCCACTCCAAGACTTTCTAGTGGAGTTGGAGGAAGCTGATCTTCAAGAATTAAATAAGACAATTAAATCAGAAGGGTTTAAGATTTTAATATTGCTCTTAGAGGAGCAATATTCAAGTTTACTCGCAGATCAGGAGAATTCTTCTACAGGAGAAGAAGCCCTGGCTCGGGTAAAGATCGGAGTGGGCTTTAGACAAGCCTTAGATGTTATCTATCAAATCTCTAGTCGAGAGGAAGTTAGCCATGAGGAATCAGAAGATTTATCCACGGACAATCTTGCAGGATCGGAAGGAAGATCCAGGCATGTCAGGAGACGGAGAGACGCACACAGACGATCCTCCGCAGGACCAATCGAATCAGGAACTGACGGACCAGGACCATTCGCCTACGGGTATTGAAAGTCCGTTTGCGGGTATTCCAGGATTGGATGGTTTGACTCCACAAGAGGTTGCACAGCGATACGCAACTATGGAGGCGACTGTCAGAGAGCAAGGAAGAGCATTAAATGATGTAGCTAGAAACACAAATGCTCCTGCTGCACCTGCTATTCCTTCTCAGCCCGAGCCTGATATTACTCCTGAACAATTCTTTGCAGATCCAGGAAAGGTATTGGCTGCAAGGGATGAGAAGTTGCTTAGTAAGTTAACTAATCATTTGAATGAAATCATTCAACCTTTTCGTGAAGATGTTGCTGTTACTAAGGTAAATAACGCCTGGGCGACTGTTCGTGAGCGTTATTCAGACTTAGATCAATACAGAGATTACATTGAAACACAGATTGTCAAACACGGAATCACGGAGCCTAATGCTGGTACTATTAGATTGTTCTATCTCGATGCTCGTGATTCGATTGGTATAGATTCTACTGCTTCTCATTCTACAGGAATTCCTGTGTCTTCTCCTTCTCCTTCTTCTTCTCGTCCTGCTCCTCCACAGCATTCTGCTTCTAGGCAGCCAATTCATCCACAGGATGGAGGAAAGTCTAAGCTTCGAGCTTTAACTGAAAGTGAAAAGGCAGTATCTAGGATGCAAGGATTTAAGTCAGATGAAGAGTATTTAAACTGGCTTGAAGTGGATGAACGTGATGTTGCAACTTCTAAGCTTGGAGTAACTCAATAATGTCTACGTTAGCTGACGTTTCAATGGATTCTGGTGTTCTGGAGCTGGAGACATCAGAAATTCCTGTTTATGCAGGAGATCAGGTTCAAGCTGGTCGAAAGTTCTTGCAGAAATTTGGAATTGATTCAAAGTCTCTTACTAATCAACAAGTTGTAGATAAGCTAGAGCGCATTAGAGAAGCAAAAGCAAAGTCAGTAGAAATTCTTTCAAGAGGCCCGGTTTTAGATGGAATCGAAAGACTCTTGAAATTAGTTCCCAAGGGATTCGTTGGTGAATTTATGCTTGAGTCTGATCTTGAGATTTCTCGGGCCGAAGCCTTGGGATGGGAAGTTTTTCTTGATGAAAAGGCTTCCAAGAAGACGCCGACTGGTACGGCGGATAGAAGGGTTCGCATGGGTGATACCATTCTCATGGTTATACCAGAAGAAATTTACATTGCGAACAAATTAGTAAAGCTTGAACGGATTGAGCGTAGGCGTCGTCAATCTGAATCAAAGCGAGCACAGTCCGAGACTTCACATTGGACTGTTCCTGTTGTCGAACTTTAACTATAAAGGAATTATAACATGGGGCTGATTAGAATTCAGCCTGCGCGCAAGGCTGGACAGCAAGTTGTAGTTGCACAAATGACTCCTACGTCTGCTGCTGCGATTGCAATTGGTGAGCCTGTTCAGCGAAGTTCTGCTGATCCTGAATTGATCGAAGCCTTTACTGGTGGTACTACTGTCACGGGCCTTGTAGGATTTGCAATGGCTGCTGTTGTTGCCGGTACTCCATCGTTTGGAACGACAATTCCTGTAGCTATTGCCACAGCGGATCAAGAATTTCTCGCACAGGTCTATGATGTAAGTGGAGTTGCTGTTGCTACTGCTGCGGCCGGGACACATGAAGGCAATGATTTTGGCCTTATCGAGCCGACCGCTGGTGAGTGGTATGTCGATGAAGAGGATACAACTAACGTTCATGTTTTTGTGACTAAGGTTTTCACTGAGCTGAACGCGGTTCTCTTCAAGGTTATTCCTTCCGTCATTGGCCAATAAGGAGGTATAGCAAATGCACACTCGTGGCGCATTTAATCACCTTCTGCGGCCTGGACTGCGGAGGGATTTCCGAGATTCTTATCAGAGCTTTGATGAGGAGTATTCTAAAATCCTCAGAATCGGTACGATGGATCGAGCTGAGATCGAAATGACTTCGATGAGTGGGCTTCCTCGCCAGGTTGTGCTTGGTGAAGGTGAGAGCTACACCTTCGTTGACGCTGAACTCGCCCCGAAGATCACTAAGACCGATGCTCAGTATGGATTGGGTTTTGGTGTGACGAAGGAACAGATGGAGGATGATCTTTATGGAAAGGCCAATCAAAGTGCTAAGTGGCTTGGTCGTTCTACGAGATTAACCCAAGAGTATGGTGCTGCTGATTTCTTAGACGATGCTTTTACTGGCTCTGTGTTTACTGGATTTGGTGGCGAAGCTCTTTGTTCTACTACTCACACTTTGATTTCATCCGCAGGTACTTGGTCTAATCAAATTTCTGGCAACCTTCAACTTGGGGTGGCTGGATTACAAGCTGCGTTTGAGCTTGGTGAGCAGACTGTTGATAACCGTGGCGATCCCATTCCTGTGCGGATTGACCACTTAATTATCAATATTGCGAATGAGTGGATGGCGATTCAGCTTACGCAGAATGAGAATCAGCCCTTCACTGCGGATCGTAATGTCAATGCTACGCGGCGTAAGCGTCAGCTTGGTTATACTGTCTCTCACTATAAGGATCAGTCTGGTAAGGATTGGTTTGCTCGGGATAGTACGATCCATGATGCTCATTGTCTTTGGAAGGTCAAGCCTCAGTTTGAGGATTGGTATGAGGCTTCTACTCGCACATCTTACTTCGTGTCTCGTCAGAGGTTCCTTAATTACTTCTACGATGCCCGTGGTTGGATTGGCTCTGACGCAGCTTAAAGGGAGGGGATAAAGATGAGTTCTCACTATTCTGGTCCCCTTCTCGATTCCGGTATTGATGTTGACCGGGAATGGTTTCGGGATCTTCCGGTGCAAAACAATCCAGACTATGTAACTTTGTTTGATGACTTCGTTATGGTTGACGACGATCAGACGAATGACTGGACTGTTGTCAAGGATGCTGGTGCTGCTGTCGGTATTGAAGCAGATATTCAGCATGGTGTATTAGACCTTACTTCAACTGCTACGACGGACAATGATGGTGCGTCTATTCAGGGGAATGAGGTTTTTGCTGCACAGACAGGAAAGAGTCTTTGGTTTGAAGCTTACGTTAAGCTGCATGATGTAGATGATTGTGATATGTTTGTAGGATTGTGTGAGAATTTTGCAACCAATCCCGAAGCATGTCTTACGTCGTCTAATCGAATCGGATTTCAGATTGCAGAAGGTGCTGCTTCTCTGCTTGCTAAGTCTGAGAAGGATGACACTGAGACTTCTGTTGATTCTCAGGAAGACGCTGTTGATGCAACTTGGGTCAAGCTTGGGTTTAGGCTGTATAGTACGACTCATATTTGGTTCTACGTAAATCGTCAAGAAGTTGCATTAATCACAACGAATATTCCTACAGCGAATATGGCTCCGGCTTTCTTCGCTATGTCCGGTTCTGCTACTGGAACGTTCGTTAATCGTATTGACTACATCGGCGTTTGGGCCGAAAGGTAAGATAGGATTATGAAGAAGAAAGTCCTTTTAGCTGGAGGGACTGCTCCTTTTGAGGGTCCTAGAGTTTATTTGGAGGAAGGGGAATGGCTAGTTGAGCCTCCTCCATTCTCCAAAATATCACTTGTATTAGACAATGGTGAACTTTTGGAATTAAGCGAATCAGTTAGAATTATAGGTCCTTCTCATGTGCGGGCGATCATTGAGGAGGCTACTAATGAGGTTCACCTTGATGCAAGGCAGGTAAATCATGTATAGCTTTGGTAGGGACTCACAGAAGCAATTAGATACATGTACGTTTAATATACAGAAAGTAATGAGTGTTGCGATTAAGCTCATAGATTTCTCAGTAATTTGTGGATTTCGTAATGAAGCGAATCAAAACAAGGCTTTTGCCAAGGGAAAATCAACTAAGAAGTGGCCGGAAGGAAAACATAATGTCATGCCTTCTAGGGCAGTAGATATTGCACCTTATCCAATTGATTGGTCGAACCGACCCAAGGCTATAGCTAGATTCTACCTCCTAGCTGGTATTATTATTGCTATAGCTTGGGTATTAAGGGTCGAGCTTCGTTGGGGTGGAGATTGGGATGGAGATTGGGATTTATTCGATCAGAAGTTTGATGATCTTGGTCACTTTGAAGAGGTAGAGTCATGATAGAACTTGGAAGTTATGTTCAAGTTAATCTAAGTAACGGCGACTACTATCGGGTAATTCCAGAAGATGAGCCTCGTATTGACTCTCAAGTTGAATCTTACTTGACATCTGGCAAAACTAAAGACTCTATAATTGAGATAACTTGTAAGGATGGTTCTATGATTAAGGTACTTGCAAGTGAGATTTCTGATTGGTATTTTTCTACACTTAGTACTAGGAAAATTAACTTAGAACTTCAAAAGCTACATGAAGATGAAGAACGAATGACTAAACAAGCCCTTGGTATGTGGGAGGAATAATGAGTCTTGATCTTGAGCAGATGCGGAAATGGGTAAGGAAAGGTTTGGGTGGTCAAGACGTTACAGAGCTTCCAGATACTGATGTCGATGAATTATTAAATATGAGTCTTTGGGAGATTGAGGATCGCTTTCCATTTGAATCTAAGAAATCTAAGTATCGCTTTACAATGACGATTGGACAAAGTACGTATTCTCTTGCTCCTCTTTCTGATCCAAATATAGTCCGGTCGGTTGCTATTATTGACAGTATTACGAGTCAAAGAACAAAGTTGACACAAATGACTCGTGATTGGTATGATGAGAATGTTGTGTTGAGTACTAATACTAGGGCACAACCAACTAAGTATATGAGAGAAGCTGATTGTATTTTCTTTAATACCGACCCCGATGCAACTTACGTTGTAGAGCTTAATATTTGGCAAGGTGTTGCTTCTTTATTAGAGGGTTCTGCTGAGACAACTAGCTTACCTAGAAATTGGGATGAGCTTGTGTTACAAGGAGCAATTTGGAGAGGGCAGTACTTTAATGAGGATTATCAACGAGCCCAACAAGCTTCTAACTTTCAGACTGGTGGTATTCGTCAAGCTGTGCCTCTGGTTGCAAAGAAAGACGAAGATAATCGCTACGCCCGTTTAAGTGTTCTTTGGGATGATCCAAATGACTGATTTCACTCCAACTGATTGTACTTCCAGTCCTGCATTGAACAAAATTGCTTGTGATGGAAATACAGTTATTGATGAAATTCCTGCGGATACTTCTGTCGATCCTCCTGTTATTACTGACCCGGAGGATGTAGATGAAGGTATTGATCCTCCAACTGATCCAGGTACAGATATTCCGCATGATCCTCCTACACAAACACTTGCGGCCGAAGTTAATTTCTTTGCTATAGGTGAGATAGTTGATAGTCCTAATCAATTTAGTGTAACTCTTTGTGATCCAGATGATCCTGGAATGATGGCGGGTACGGGAGTAATTTTTGACAATACAACCTGGGATTGGGGATCTGCGAAGATTAAAGTTGGAAACTTAATGGTGTCTGAGGATGGGTTGAATTGTTGGCATCTTAATCAACAGAGTTCCTCTGGGCAGTATGACATGATTCTTGTTCATTGGGATATGACTAATCCTAGTGTTCCAGTTAAGAGTTATGAAAAAAACATTCATACAGAGCTTGGTGGAATTGGTACTGGAAACGATCGAATTGAATGTTTTAGCTCATGTTTTTATTCTGACATTACTAAAAGAATTTACATTGCTTATCATTTCATAGATCAACTTAAGAACGGTTTAGCTATTTACGATGTTAGTAATCCAACATCTGTTCCTGTATTAATAAGTAAGACGAATTTACCTGATTGGGGATCTTCCCATAGGATTTTTGGTTTAGAAGTTTCGCATGATGAATCCTACGTCTTTGTTGGTGGGTATAATTCGACTGTAAGTCCAGTTATACATTCCGCTTCTGTTAGTGCCGATGGTGTTACTGTTACTTATCAAAGTACTCTTCTTTTATCTGGTGGAACTCCTGCTGGAATAAGACTTCGTAGATTAAATGCAGCTACATTGTTAGTTACAGCTGCACCTACTACACATAGATATTTATACTCAATTGATATTACTACACCTACTTTATTAACTATTCGAGATACATTAGATCTTGGAGCAATCAACGTTTCAGCTGAACCTGGATCAATTGCAATTAGTACAGACAATACTAGAGCCTATATTCATATTAGTACAAATGGATCAGGTGCTGCTATTGCTGTATGTGATGTAACAGATCGTGATAATCTAGTGTTACTTAGTAGTAACTATAATTTAGACTCTATTGTTATTAATGATTATTATGGAGATCGTCTACATTATGTTGAATCCGACCGCGATCTTGATCCATATTTAATAGCTTTAACTTCTGGTGCCTCTATACAATCTATTGATGTATCAAGTGATTTAGCTTTAACCTTAATTGATACTGGAGGTTCCCCAGAAGATGCAGATAATATTGGTTGTGCTCGTGGACCAAAGACATTTAGAATGGGTTCAGAGGTAGGTGGTGGTACTGCTCCGATTCCAGTTGATGCTAATTTGGCTGTAGTTAGTGGTACTAAGACTCCTTTTGGTGTAGCTGTTATTTGTGGTTTAGATGATTATGAGAATCCTACTGCTGATGTAACTGTTCGAGAAACAGATCTTTTTGATACAGTTGGGTTAGGTCCTTATTCTATTTTTACGCACAGTGGACGTTTAGCTATCTTAAATGATGGTGTACTAAAGCTTTATACAAATGGCAGTACATTTGCTCTTGCCGGAACACTTAGTTCTTCGTCATTAGCAAATGCACGAGGTCTTGTTGCATCAAAGATTGATGAAAAATTATGGACAATGGTAGAGAATTCTATTGTAGAGATAGATGTAAGTACTCCTGCTGCTCCAAGCATTACATCTGTAACTAATATTGGACCATCGTATTTTAACGATGATATTGGTGGGCAAAAGGTATTAGGTGTTACTGATAATTATATAATTATTGAGCACGATGGTCCTGGATTAGTAAGTCAAACTACACATTTACGTACTGGTTGGACTAGACCATTAGAGCTTATTAACTGCAAAGCAATTACTATTGATAGTACTTATGCTTACGTTTGGAATGATTACGGTGGAGGTGGATTTGCAGTATTTAAGTATGGCGTTGATACTATGGACTTCGTTGGTTATCTTGATGTTGGTTCAAGAGAAGGTTATAAAGTTAAGCTATTGAAGTCTGGAAATTATGTATATTGCTTATTTAGTTTAAGTACAGCAAGTGTTCCTGGACTCCTTGTTATTGATATTAGTGATCCAACTTCTCCTACAATAGCAGATACTTATGATGTTGAGGGTGTTGCAATTGGGAGCGTCTCTGCTTCTGAGTTAGTGATTTTTGGGTCAACATTAGTTAGACTTAATATCACAGTGCCGACTGCGGTAAGTGTTACAGCTAGTTTAGTTACTGGACGTAATATTACATCTGGTGCTATTGTTAATGGAAAAGCTGTTGCATTTGATTCTAACAAGAACGCTATTGGCTACTCTCTTGGTTCTCCAATTGTTGAACAAAGTACAGTTTCGTTATTGGCAGTTGGTAATCTTGAGGCTTATGGAGTTACATATGCAGGAAAAGATTATGTTGTAGTTGGACAGAATACTCCAACCTCGTCAATTCCTGCTGTCATGGTTGTTAATGCGACAACTATTGGATCTATTTCCATTGCTTCTCAAGTTGCAAAGCCATTTGGACAGCAATATAGTTGGGCTTTTAACCCAACAACTCAGCTTGGATTTTATGGTGGGCAGGTAATTGATTTTCACTTCTTCTCTGCTCCTATTTTTATAACAGAGACTTATAATCCAGACACTGAGCTTTCTAGGGATCGTAGGTTTGCTATGACAATGACTGGATCTACTGTCGTTGTTGGCAGGCACTCAGATATTGGTGGGATTCTTGTAATTGACATTAGTACAATATCATCACCGACCACAACGCGCTCCCTTGGGGATCGTTCTGTGTCAAAGAGAGTTGGGGAGGGAAGAATCTACCACATTCGAGGTACTGATACAGGGGTAGCTGTTGGTTTTAGTCCTCCTAGAATTTGTAAGGTATTGACTACAAATGGAGAGCCTAGAATTGGAAGTTATACTAGCTTGCCATTACAAGGAGTATCATTTGGTGGTGCGGCATTGGACGATTCAGGTAGTTATTTATTCTTTGCCTATGCTAACACTGGAATTGGTACTTCTGATTGGGGTATTCGTGTGTATGATGTAAGTGATCCTTCTTCTGCCGTACTTCTGAGTAATTATTCTGTTGCTAGGGGGATCTATGGAGTAAAAGTTTCAGGAACTTCACGTAAAGTAATCTTCTTATATAAAAATGCAGCAGAGCTTCCAGTTCTTGCTATTGTAGATTTTACTGATCTCTACAATCCAGTTCTTTTAGGTGAAGTCATAGTCTACGAAGCAAAACTTAATAATCTCTCATTGGAGACTTACTAATGGCATATTCTGTTGATTGGGATGAAACAGCACCAGATGGCGCGTCTGTGTTAGCTAGTGACATAGACATACATATTCAGAATGATAAGGTTGCAACTAGAGAAAGACTTGAAGATATGTTTCCTGATTGGGCTAATGATGCAATTGACCCGAAGCCTCCGACCGGAATCATGGCATCTGGGCCGACCGGAGAGAAGCCTACTGCTCCGACTTTTGATGGACAACTCTTTTACGATGAGACTGTCAAGATCCTTTACACAGGTACAGATATCGGAGGTACTCCGACTTGGGTAGATGTTGGTGGGTCAGGATCTAGTATACTAAATGATATCTACAATAAGTCTAGGGTTATTGTTAATAAGACGGCAGCGCAGAGTCTTGTTGATGCGACCCCGACTACTATTTCTTGGGACGCTACTGTCGAGATTTCTGATGCTGCTCTTTGGGTAATAGGAGCACCTACTAATATTGTAGTGCAGGAAACAGGAACGTATTTAGTCGCTCTTAATACAGCACTTGCAGTTACTGGTGGTAATAATTACTATTGTTATATTCTTTCAAATGGTGTTAATCTTGGTGGTAATCAATCAAGCGATGGTTCATTCTGTTCTGTCTCAATTGTTCAGTTATTAACTGCAGCCGACATTATTACTGCTAGAGTTCATCAAAATTCTGGGGCTGCAGTCAATCTTGGTCCTACTATTACCTTTATGTCTCTTATTCGGTTGTCATAACAATGCCTCTCGAACGTGATACAATTGAGCATCTTGAGAAAGACAAAGGGCTCAGACATGGGTATAGTTATGAGATTGATCCAGAAGGTTATATTGAAGTACTTGATGTAACCAATGGTATGCATCCTGATACACCCCGTACTAAGCAACCAAAGGGTGGTCTTTATCTTGGTTCTAATATTAGAATCAGAGACGGAAAGCTTAGAAGAAGGGAAGGTACTACACAGTATGGAGGGGATGTAGAAGATGAAGTAATCTTGAATCTCATTCCTTTTGAGAACGAGAATTTTAGTAAGTTAGTCAGGATCACGAAGGCTCGGATCTCAGTAGACAACGGAAATGGAGCTTGGGTAGATTATGCAATTGGTTCGTTTTCTGAAAGATTCAGTACTGCTTCTTTTGGAGACTATCTTTTCTTAGCAAACGGTGAGTCGGCTATTCGTAAGGTTGATTTTACTAATCACACAGCCGACCCAATGGTTGATGCTCCAGTTGCTAAGTACCTCACAACGTTTGCAGAACGCATCATTGCTGGTAATATTCCTGGTGGCCCTTATACTGAACAATGGCCAGTTAACGGGGATCCTACTGATTGGACTGGTGTTGGATCTGGAAATGAGCCGTTGGTTAGTGGTGCTCTCAATCTAAATGATGAAATCGTCGGTCATTTTGGGCACGAAAATGTCTTAATTATTATTAAAAAAGAAAGCATCTGGCTTGCTTATCGTCAACCATTCTCTGATAATCCTTTTAGATTTGAACGAGCATTTAATGGATTTGGCTGTGATATGCCACATACCATTGTTCCTGTTCCCGGCGGAGTGATTTTTGCCAACTATGAGCGAAGGGCTATTTATTTCTATCCTATTGGATCAGTACCACAAGAACTTACAGCCCCTAGAATTCGACATAAGCTTTTCCGGGACCTTCAAGAACTTAGATATACACAAGCTACATATGACAAAGAACATGACGAATATCATTTAGGGGAGGCTTATTATAAATTCTCTCCTACTATGCGTAAAATTTGGGTTTACTCTCGTAGGAACGATGCTTGGACTTATGATGAAGGGCCAGAAATCACTGCAATGGCATGGGCAACTACTGGTACATCGTTGCTTTTTATCAATGATCTGGTCGGAACGATTGATGCACAAGTGGGATATATTAATGAATTAGTCGATGATAGTACTGAAACTATCACTGGACTTTTCGAAGGAACAAATAAGAAGGTATTCTACACAAACGATCTTGTAACATTAGACTACGATGGTACTGATTACGTAGCGGACATTCAATTTCCTAACTTCGGTCAAGCGAGCAAACGAATTGTTCTACAAGATTTTGGAGCACAAGTTGAATCTCTTACTGGTTGTAGTGTAATAATCTCTGTTTCTGTCGATGCATCCACATGGAGAAATGAGTTAACTAAGGAAGTTTTAGCCTCGGTTACAATGCAACCACTTCGGTATCGGAGACAGAGAATTACCGGAGAAAATCTTTGGCTTAGACTTCAAGTATCAGAAGGTGATTTTGCGCTTGAGTCTTATTGGCTTAGAGTTCAAATCAAAGGACAGCATAGATGATAGGGGCTAATGACAAGGATTTTCAAGCAAAAGTAGCACTAGCTTTAAATCATGGCTTGACTTTACAGGATAATGTCAAAGGTGGGTTTGTTGAACATACCACCGATGCTACACCTGATACAGAATCTACAGTAATTCATGACTTAGGCTACGTTCCAATTGGGTATTTCATTCTTAAACAAGACAAAGCTGGAAGTCTCTTTGATGGAGCAACAGCATGGACACGGGACAAGTTATACGTGAAGTCAGATGTAGCGAGCCTGACGGTGAGATTATTCGTTCTGTAAGGCTCTGTCATCTAACGATAGAGAAGTTGAAGTTTTTCTGGATGAAGCTAAAGGATTTTGATGTTCTATTTAATGACTTCGTACGGGGAGATTTTGCTGCCTTTGTCGATCATTTCGTTAGACAAGCTGGAAATGAATTAGTACCGACCGGCCTGATATGGGAGGTTGATGATGTAGGAATCTTTCTACTAAATGATATACGAATTAGTCATTCAGGTATGGCTCACTTCGCGTTTTGGGATCGTAGATTTTCAGGGCGTGAAGCTTTGTGCCGAGAAATGATAGAGTATGTAATAGAAGAATATGAGTTAGAGAAAATCTCAGTTCAAGTTCCAGTATATGCTAATCATACTCTCCAAGCAGTTGAACGTATTGGATTTGTACGAGAAGGAAGACTTAGGAAGGAGATTCTTTACAAGGGTAAGTGGTTTGACGTTAATACCTACTCAATACTTCGTGGAGAATCTTTTGAGTTAGGTAGAAAGTCAATCGAACAAGTTTGTTTCAAATGTGGTGGGTCATACTTAGGAGGTAAAGATGGGACCGAGAGTACAAAGAGAGGAGCAGAGGAGTCAGGCCACTCCATTAGGGAATGATTTTTTAAAAATTCTACAGGGTCAGATTGCTGAGGGATCTTTTGGCCAAGGTGCTGGTCCTCTACAACGTCATGCTGGGACGGCATTAGAGCAGTATTTGAATAGTATTCAAGAGCGAGTTAGTTCTGGTCAAGACAGCAATCAAACTTCTCAATTGATTTCTTCTCTTACAAAAGGAAGTGAAACTAGGACTAACCGACAGGCAGCGGATCTTAGAGAAGGATTTGGCGCTGCTGGTAATAGGTTCGGGTCGGCTGGGGCATTAGGAGAAGCTAGGTTGAGAGGAGATGTTGCATCTAATCTCGATCAGACTATTGGTGGGATTAGAACGAATCAAGCTCAATTTGATGCTGGTCAACTCTTAAATACAATTAATCTTTTACAGAACCTTGGACAAGGTAATGTTGATTTGTTCTCACGCTTTGCCCAAATGGGGATTCTCCCGGAGGAGTTGATTGTTAGTCCTGGGATTGGGGATCAAATTTTGTCTGGGTTACTTCAAAACTCCGGTAAAGTTGCTCAGGCTGTAACATCTGGAGGTGCGGCTAATGCTAGAGTTACTCCTCAATTTGATCTCTTTTCCTCTGGTGGTACTGGTTCTTCTGCTCCATTTGGAGCTTTCTCTAATGTTTCCCCCAGTCCTTTTCAACTAAACCCAAATCAACTTAGGGGTTAGATAAAAATGGCTATTTTCGTTGATCCGGCTCAAGGAGCATTAGGACAAGCTTTTGGAAAGGGACTTGGGGATGTCTTAGATGTAGTAAATCGTAAGAAGAATAGAGAAAAAGAACTTGCTGCTAATCCCCAAGTTCTTGCAAATCTCGCTCCTGCTGCTCGTAGAGCTATTGAAGCTGGGCAGCTTGAGGCATTTGCTAGAGCTTTAGAAGTCCGACCGGAGTATGTACAAAGCAATATTGCTGATGCGTTTCAGCCTGATACAGCAGAGTTAAAGGATGTTGCTTTTAGGAAAGGAAAAGGAGTCGAAGCAACGGTTGGAGCTGAAATTGGGACGGCTAAAGTTGCTGAATTAGAAGCTACGACGATATTAGAAACTGGAATAATTCCTAAGAAAATTGGTAATGAGATCTCTAAGCTCAATCTCGATTCTCAATATTACGCAGAGCAAACTAAGCTTGGTTTTCCTTCACTAAAAGCTAGATCAGAAGTAGCTGGATTTAAAGCCGATACTGATGAGGCAGGGCTTCGGTCGGAGTACGCAACTATTGCTCTCAAGGATGGTTTACCTCAAATTCGTGTAGATACAGAGAGATTAAAAGGACTATACGAACAAAAAAACATTGGTATGGCTTCTCGGGCTATTGATACATATGAAGAATATATCAATACTTTACCTAACACCCCATTAGGTAATCATTTTCGTGCAATGGCTGCGGCAGGAATTGCTAATCCAAACTTTCCTGGTCATGTTATGCAGCATGAACAACTAGATGCTGCTGCTGCTTCTACTTTAGCTAGGAACACTGGTAATGAAAGCGATATGCTTTTAAACTTAACACGCTGGCGTACTGCTTTAAATGATGCTATTGATCGAGCTAAAGTAGCTAGTGGTGATGAAGAGAAAGAATTAGCAATTAGAGATGTTAATATGCTTAAAGCATATGGACAATCTATGATTGTTTCTGGTGCTATGCTTCCAGTTGAGATTACTGGAGCACGAAAGGCTTCTACTTTGTTAGGGTTCAGGTCAAAGGTAGAGACTTTTGGTGTAAAGCCAGAGTATGTTGATCGCTTGACTCAAGCTGCTCAAATGGTTATATATGGTGAGAATTCTTTGCAGGAACTACAGGCAAGTCCTATGTTTAAGTTGCTTCCAAAAGATGCTCAGATTAAACTAGTAGCTGTCATTGCATCTGGTATGTCCGAGAGGGAACAAGAGCAAGAGCAAGAGCAAGTTAGTAAACAATCCTCAACTGGTGGATTTTCTAGTAACTTTGAAACTCTTTTACATGATCGCGGTGTTCCTCCTGCGATGAACTATGCTGCAAATGCGCTTGGGACTAAGTTTGGGGCTTTCTTAGTTAACTTTGGAAGCAAAGGATTTACTCCTCCTTCGTCTGATGATATTTACAATCAACTTAGTCCTACGGCACAAGCTTCGTTAGATAATTTTAGGGTCCCTCCTGATTCAATAGGCAGATAAATGGCAAGCAATGATCCATTTGCTTTTCTCGGTAGAACTAAGGTAAGTCGAGAAACTGTTGCGTCTTTAGAGGCACAGCGGTCGGGTGAATCCGTTCCTGTGCAAGAGAAAGATGATCCTTTCGCATTTTTAGGATCTAAGTCTCCGTTGCTTGTAGGCTTCTCTGAGGCAGAAGGTCCAGATATTGGTGTCATTGGGTCTTTTGGTGCAGGTGTGAAGAAAGGAATTCTCGAACCTATTACATTCATTCGAGGTCACTCAGAAGTTGATCCTAGAATTGATGAAGCTAGTGAGCAAGTTTCTGAGTTTCTAGGTTCTATGGTCGGGCTTGGTATTTCTTTTATTCCTATTGCTAAGGTAACAGGATTAGTTCTAGGGGGTGTTGGAATTGTTGCAGGAGAAACTGTTGCATCCAAAGCAGCTTTTGGATTTTTACGTAACGTAATTGCAGGTTCTGCTCAGTTTGCAGGGACTTCTGAGAAGTTAGAGGACATTCCAAAGAATCTAGCTATAGGAGCAGGATTTGGTGGAGCTATTGAAGGTGTATTTCTTGTAAGAGCTATGCGTAGTAGAGCACTGACTAAGGGAGTAGGTAAATTATTAGACACTGGTTCTCCTCATCCTGACGTTCCGGTCGGAGCGGCTGAGTTATCTATTGAAAATGCTTTAAGTCCGACCGATGCTAAGAGTCCAGAAAGATTGATTGATGAGCTTATTGGTCTTAGAAATCCTGAGCTAACAACTGAGCAGGTTCTTTCAGACTTAGCAAGAACACATGAAACTACCATCAATCTCTTTGGTTTAAAAAATGCAGATGATGTTGTTAACTATGCTAAGAATAGGTTAGAAGGTGCTCAAATTCTACGACGTAAAATCTTAGGAGGAGAAGCTGAGGATGTTTTAATTCACAATCCTGTTGACCCAAGAGACAAACTATCTCCTAAGCAAATTGCTCAGTGGCAGGCTACAAGATTCTATGAGGGACAAGCAGTTGAGTATCGTGGTAAGACCTACATGGCAACTGGTGAAGCCGTTGTTCCTGGTCGTATACAAGTCAAAAATCCGTACAAGCCACATATTGTCTTTGCTCCATCTACGAATGAAGTTAGTGTAGGAACACTTTCTAAAGTCTTTAGTTCTTCGTCTGAGAAACTTAGAGAGCTAACTGAGTATGCTACTCTTAGTGCCGACCAGATCGGGTTTGCTATACGGTCAGCAGAAGAAGGATCCGCTAGAAGAGGAGTTGTTGACACTAGCGAATTTGAAACTGTATCTTCTCTTCGACAATTCATGAATGAAAACCGAGTTGAAATCTTAAAGTTTGAGGCCCCGAGTGCTGAGGAAGCAACAAAACTCTATGCTGCTTCTCGTGGAATTAAAGGACTAGTTGAGAAAGAAGCAGGAATAGCAACTAAGGTTCATGTATTTGACCAAAGTACTGTTAGCTTTCAGCATGAAGTGCCTAGACTTGGAATTGAACCTGATGCTGCTTCTGTTCTTTTTGAAAAGGGAAATCCAACTCAACTTATATCCTTCACACCTTCATGGAAGAACACAATTGTCGGTGCTCTTAGGGCTCAAGACATACCAGAGAAACAAATTCAAGAATTTTTGGATCTACAACGCGGTATCTTAGGTAGGCGTGCCGAGGATCTTATGGATGATGAGTTTAAGGGAATTAT
>Ga0100403_1001079_pt1 | contig 25704 bp, 30 predicted proteins | sample CryGeymet201501t_FD_83663 | JGI IMG/M metagenome (GOLD analysis project Ga0100403, IMG submission 83663) | Groundwater microbial communities from Crystal Geyser aquifers in Utah, USA - Crystal Geyser metaG 2015-01t | ecosystem: Environmental > Aquatic > Deep subsurface > Groundwater | place... | reverse complement strand
TTTCGACACTGAGTTTGCTACGCGTGTTGCTGAGGCATACGATCAGATGGAGCACGCTCCGAATGATCCTGCCGTCAAGGAAGCCTACGAAAACCTCATCACACAGACTCGCGCTCAGTATAACGCTCTCATTGAGGGCGGATACAAGTTCACCTTCTTCGATGACAATACTGATCCTTACGACGGCAACCCGTTTAATGCTATGCGGGATCTCCGTGACAATAAGACGATGGCTGTCTATGCTACAACCTCAGGCTACGGATCTGACATTTCCGATCTCGACGTGTCGGATAACCCGATGCTGGCAGACACTGGACTGACGTGGCCGGATCAGAATGGCAATCAGATTCCAGTTCTGGCTAACGATCTGTTCCGCGCTGTTCATGACGCTTTCGGTCACGGCATCGAAGGCGCTGGCTTCCGCTACGATGGCGAAGAGAACGCATATCAGGCACACGTCAGACTCTTCACCGGGTCTGCCGTAGGCGCGATCACTTCGGAAACGCGTGGTCAGAATTCATGGCTGAACTTCGGCCCTGAAGGCGAGCGTAACCGCACAGCAACACTGGAAGACACAACTTTCGCAGATCAAAAAACCGGGCTTATGCCTGAGTGGACGTGGCAGGAAAACATCGTTCCTGACGACGATGCAGCTGACACCGATACAATTGCTGAACAGGTTGTCGCAATGGCAACCAGCAGCGCTTTGCAAGGTGAGGTTTCCGATATCGTCGCTGCAATCAAGGTTGCCGCCGGGAGAGGTAATGAGCTTCTGGCAGAGCGCAATATCAAGGGACGTGTGACGATTGGATCGCTTACTCCGCTTGGTTCTGCAAACTACAGAATTCATCTTTCAACAAATGAAGACCCAACAACCTTCCTGCATGAGATGTCACACCTTTGGCTCGAAGCTGTAACAGAAGCACACACCAACGGGACGATCACAGCATACGGTAAGCGTATGCTGGCCGACGCTCTGCGTGCCCTCCATATTAGCATTCCACAGAAGGATCGCGACAACCTGAATGGCGACTGGGCTAACCTCGACGATGATTCTGTCATTGCGGCATGGTCTGATATCCGCAGCAAGGGCCTTGCTTTCGATACTAACCCTGCGGCAATTCACATTCATGAAGCGTTCGCTCGTGCCTTCGAGCGTTACCTCTACGAAGGGCCGAACGAAAACACTTCGCGCCTCAAAGGAACTCTGCGTCGTGTAGCTGCATTCGTGTCGGAATCAATCAAGGCGCAGCTCGGCAGAACCTCCAACATACCGGGTATCTCTCGGATCGGCGAGCAACTCGACCCGGATATGGCTGCGTTCTTCAATGCGATGATTGAAGCGGAAACCGACTTCGACCGTGCACGCAGAATGAATAGACAGCGTATCGGATTTAAGGCTGGCCTTTCGCCGGAAGCCACCAGAGCGCAGGCTGAAGCTAACGAAGAGTTCGCTGAAGCTGAGATGGAAGCCCTCGAAAGGCTTCGCGTCAAGAAGCTGGCAAACGCCAAGTGGTATCGTCGCCGCGTTCAGGAAGCTGAGCAGCGCGAAGTGCGCGAAGCAAAAGAGATCCGCGACGGAGCTCGCGCCGAGATCGAAAGCATTGTCCGTTCACAGCCAATCTACAAGGTTCTGAATATCCTTCAGAAGCTGCGCAATCCTGACGGCACAAAGTATCAAGACCCTGTAGTATTCAACGTTAATGATCTCGAAGTCATTACTGCAAGCGACCCTCGCCTTCTGACGCAGTTCAGGGGAATGATGCCCAAGGCCCGGTTTAATAAGAAGGAAGGGATCGACATTGACCTCTTCGCGATTGACAATGGATTCCAATCTGGATTCGACATGATATCGCAGCTGGTGGCGTCGAAGCCATTCAATGAAGCTGTAGAGACACTGCTCGATAAATTCATGAAGGACAACTTCGGCGACAACACGTCCGAAGCCGCACGCCGCGAAGCAGCAGAACGGGCTCTTGCATCGGAACTTCACACCAAGGCTGTGTCTTCTGAGATGCGTGCACTGATGGAAGCACTCACTCCGGGTGGAGCCAGAAACCTCAAGGTGCTTATGGAAGCGCTTCGCTCCGCTGCTGTTGCTGAGATCATGAAGCGCCCGGTTAATAGGATCAACGTGAAGCAGTATAAGGCTGCTGCCAGAAAGCTTTCGCGTCAGTCTGCTGAGGCTCATGCTGTTGGCAACACCGAACTCGCTCTCGATCTCAAGCGTCGTCAGCTTATGTCCGAAATGCTGGCTGAGCAGTCGGCCCGGTTTATTGAGACTCTGGGCAAGGCTCACCGCGATATGCGTGTGTCTCTGACTGTGAAGAACGCCGCTCGCCGCGACCCTGAAGTTCGCAATGCCGCAATGTTTATCGCCAGCTTGATAGACACCAGCATTCCGGCACCGGACGGCTACACCTTCGAGAAGTTTGAAGCGACACTCAAGAAGATGCGTGCGGATGGTTACGAGATTGGCACGACAATCGGCGAAAATCCAACGATGATCAGAGATGCCTTCAACATCTTCTCCGGCAATCCTCAGGCTATGAGCGCCGACCTTTACCTGTCGATGATCGAAACCTTCCGCTCACTCGACCACGCTGCTCGTAACATGCGCAAGATTCAGCTGGCGCAAGACGAAGCCGAACTCAACGATGTAGCCCAGAGACTTGCTGAATCCATCCGTAAAAACAATCGGGCTAATGATCGTGACTATGCCGCTGAATACATCAAAGGCAGAAGTGGATCCGGACGTGCACGTCAGGAAATGAACAACTTCGTTCGCTCGGCATGGCTATTCCAGCATCAACTTGCGTTGATGGATGGCGGCAAGCTCGACGGCCTTGCTTCGCAGTATCTTGGAGCTCCGATCAGAGCGGCAATGTCGAAGGTGCATGACGAATTCATGAACTTCATGGATAAGTATAATGCAATTCTCGAGACTATGCCGGCAGGCTGGAACGACGCCCGCAACAAGAGAACCATACCGGGCCTCGGTCGCGAAATGTCTTTCGAGAATATCTTCGTGATTGCGCTTAACTCAGGCAATGCGGTTAATATGGAACGTGTCATGACCAGTGAAGGTCTGACCAGAGAAGACATTCAAAACATCCTCAGCTCAATGACCGCAGTGGAACTCAGGGCTGTTCAGGACATTTGGAATCTTCTCCAGACGCTTCACCCGGCAGCTGTCGCCAAGGAACTTCGTGTCTACGGCGTAGCGCCGGATAGTGTGAAGGGAGTTCCCGTTCTGGTGCGGACTGCTGATGGGACTGAAGTGCTTCTCGACGGTGGATACTACCCGATATCGTATATCGCTGGTTCTGCTTCTGAAATGAACGATGCGTCGCCGGCTAGCATGAACGATTGGGAGAGACTCCATAACGGGTCGAGGGTCACAACCAATCGCGGTCACAACAAGGCTCGTAGCGAAATGCCGGAAGACGCAAGATTGCGTCTGGATCTTGGCGTTATCTCAATGCACGCCGACATTGTTATTCGCGACACTTACTATCACGAAGTTCTGATCGGCGCTCGCAGGCTGTTGAATCACAAGGATGTAAAGCGCGCCATCGAAGATACGGTCGGAAAGGAAGTGCTGAATTTCCTGTGGGATCGTATCACGAAGGAAGCTATCGGTGACCGCGTTAATACCTATGGTCGCACCATTCTTCACACTATGAAAAACAACGTTTCCATTGCCATTCTTGGTTATGGATTCGTTAACGGCTTCATGCAGCTGAGCGGTCTTATTCCGCAGTTGATCGTCGGTAAACCGTTGCCTCGCCGATATATTGTGCAAGGTATCGGGTCTGCGTTGGCGCACTTCACCAGCGCCGCTGCGAACTTCAAGATTGAGCCGGTGTCAGAAGTGATGCGCATACGTGCCTATGATCGCTTTGCCGAAATTCGCGAGAAGAATAACCTCCAACTCCTTGGTTATACCGGGCCGCGTGCTGGACTCCAGAAGGGACTCGACACTGCACAAAGACTGGGGATGTGGCTGATTAACACCATTCAGTCATTCGTCGATCACATCATGTGGTTTGGTGCATACGCTCAGTATATGTCTAAGAACACTGGCGTTGAAGGTGCTGATCAGGATGCTATCGCATACGCCGACAGAGTCGTCGAAACCACTCAAGGTGCCGGTAATAAACTCGGCAAAGCACCGTGGCAGGACAACGACAATATCGGCGTCATCCTTTCTCCGCTTGCAACATTCGGCATTACCGCGTGGAACCAAGTCCGATTCATGTCGAACTCTGGCGGAGCTCAGGCATCGAAGGCAAGTCATGTTGCCCGTTATGCCTACTACACCAGCACGTTGATCATTCTGGGATACTTCGCAGACGGTATGCTTCGCAACCTTATGAGAGAAGCTATTCGTGGTGATGATCTCGAAGACGATGAGATGGATGAACTGGTTCGTAAGGAAGGTATCAAGGCTGTTCTCGGCCCAGTCATGGCATTCCCGGGTGGGCGTGAGTTGGTTTCGCTTATAGCATCAGGCAACGCTCGTGATGCGATACCTGTAACACTTGCTGGCCCAACACAGATCGGGCTTGGTCTTGCTCCGTTTGCACGCTATATAACAGATTCGGATTACGAGATGACTGACGAAGAAGTAGAGAAGAGCTTGCAACAGATATTCTACGGTCTTGGTCTTTCTCGCGGCGTCGCTGGTTCTGCTCAGGCAAACCGCATGGTCAATGCGGCACGCCAAGACGAAGAAGAACAAAGCGCTGGCGAGTTCATCGTTGGCCCCGGAGGTAGGTAATGGCTATTGAAGTTCACGACAGAGAATCCGGGCCTTATGCTGGTAACGGCATAAGCAGCCAGTTCATCATCGACTTCTACAGCCAGAGTCCTGAACACATTGTCGTGGAGATTATCCGCGCTGGTGGTGTTGTTGAGATCGCAGAAGCTGGCGTAGACTATGGCGTCACTCTCAACGATAATCAGAATGTAAATCCCGGTGGGTTTATCACAACTTCTGTGCCGCTGCCGGTTGGCGACATTCTGTTTATCTATTCGAATGCGCCGTATATTCAGCCGCTCGATCTCCAGCAGAATCAGGCATACTTCACTGAGTCCGTTGAAGATGCGCTTGATAACCAGAACGTGCAGATCCAGCAGCTGGCTCGCAACGTTGAGCGTTCACTGCGCTTCGCTCGCCGGTCGCTGCCGATCAATCCTCTCCCAGTTCCACAACCGGGCACCGTCATCGGCATAGATGAGAACGGCCAGCCTTACTTCATTCCGATCAGCGAACTGGGTGGTGGCGGATCTGGTGGCGGTGGCTGCTGCACGCCCTTTATGAATATCGACGGCGGCGGTGCCTTTACCACTGACGAATGCTACTTCGTCAACTTCAACTGGCAAGCTTCGGAAGATTGCGTCGGCAACCCCACCGGGCCGGTCGGCCCTATTCAGCCGCCTACAGCTGTGAACCCGATTACTCTTGCGAACACCTACTCTGTCTTTGCTGGAGATACCGTGCTTAACCAGACGGAAACAGCAATCGCATTCGGTGCGCCTAACGATCCTTGGGGGATTTTCGTATATGATCGCACCTATGAATTCGTGAACGGCGCACCACAGCTGCGTCAGTCGCCGCGTCGTATTGGGGAATGGGCTGCGCCTTCGCTTGTAGGCACAATGGAACCAAGCGACTTCACCTTCGAAGTGCAGTTCGGCGTGCCGCCTTCCACTAATGACGGGACGACACAGATTGATGTGCAGCCATTCATTGAAGAAGTATACGCTCGATTCGGCGTTCGCGCCAGAACTACTAGGAATATTCAAGAGACTCGCACAACGAACTTCATCGTCCGCATCCGTCGCGGGTCTAACAATGAGTTGCTCGGCCAGACAAACGTGACGCTCACCAACTCACACGTTCTGCGTGTTGACGGATTTATGCAGGCAGATTTCGGACAGGACGGCTTGTTCCAGATCTTCATGCGTATGAACCCTGCCGGGAATCTGGTGCCAGATCCTACAGCTGGTTTCGAATTTGCATTTGGCGGCTGGTCATATCGCAACGAGATTGGACAACTCATCTCAACGGGCAATGCATCGCCATTCCCTGCCGGCATCCCGATTGCTGATCTGGCGCTCAGGCCGAAGAATGGTGGACTGACGTTCCTTCCATCAATATCTCCGCCGCAAACTCTAGAATACATTCCGGCAGCTGTCGGCGATTTTGCTGTAACCGCAGGAACAGCAGGCTTCCGCGTGATCGGCGCTGTGCCGAATGTTCTTGGAACTACGAGAGATTACTTCGCGGAGTTCGACATCGTGCGGATATCGACGGGCGGCGTTATTGGTTCGATCACATTGTCTGCGCTCGTGACCAGACAGGAAGGTGCCGATGCACCTATCGGCCCGGATGCTCCGCCGACTTACACCGTTCCGAACGGCAGCAACCTTGGTCAGCTCTCCGTCACTTCGACAACGGGCGGCGTGACGACTGTGCAGATCAATCAGGACGGCAGCATCTACATCCGCCAGAGCGACAACAACTCCCCGACTGGTGGCGTTCTGGGTGCAGCTTGGGTTACGGGAGACTTCACACCGGGTCTGTTCGATGTGCGGGTTACAGGCGTTACAGGCTTGAATATTCTTGAAGCTCCTGCTAATACGTGGTTCAATCTGGGCAGCGGCTCAGCCACGTTCGGACTTGAAGCTGCTGCACCGCCAGCATCCCAGTTCAGATCGGGCTCTGCCACTATACAGATTCGACTGGCTTCAACCGGAGAGATACTGGCGCAGTATCCGTTCAGTGCACTGATTACGATAGGGTAAACGATGGAAGAAGAAGCTCCTTCAGTTCTCGGTAGATTCCAGTTCCGTGGCGACAGCGCCCAGAATCTTCAGCTGGCTAACCCGGTGTTGTGGAGTCGTGAGATCTGCATTGAGATCGACACGATGCAGTTCAAGATCGGCAACGGGATTGATCCGTGGAACGAGCTTCCATACGGCGGACTTCAGGGAGAACAAGGCCCAGCCGGCGGGCCTCAGGGGCCGCGTGGTTTTAGCGCATTCGAATTAGCTCAGCAGGATGGTTTCAATGGCACTATCGAAGAGTGGCTTGCTTCCCTCGAAGGCCCGTCTGGTTTGAGTGCTTACCAGATTGCGGTTAATAATGGTTTTGTCGGAACGGAAGCAGAGTGGCTTCAGTCTTTGAAGGGTGACTCTGGCACGCAGAGTGCAGATGTTGGCGACATTCGCATCCTGCATGATAACGCAATAAAGACCAAGTGGCTTGAGTGCGATGGCGGTGTATATAATATTGCACCATATAGCCAGCTCGCTGCATTCCTTGGCACAACTGTTTCTCCATATGGGGATCTCAGTATTCCTGCTGTCTCGATTTCTGGAATAAAGATTGGCCCTACTGATACTATTCGTTTCGGAGGATATTTCATATCTTTTGTCAAGAGCGGCCAAGGTGGGAGCAGTGTTTCTAACTCATTGCCAAATGGCACAAGACTAAGAGCTTCAACTAATATAATAAACTCTTTTATTGGAGGCATAACTTTCGGAGCCGAAGTAGGAGCATTTCCTCAAGGGTTTGGATCAAGTTCAATTGTCAGGCTTTTCAAAAACACGAGCGGTAATAGACTTATGGCAGTTGAACGCCACATCGCAAACGCATTCCGTTACGTTGTATGGAACAACAACATAAACGGGACACCTCTATTTGAGATATCGCAGACGCTGAGAACTAACACTACAGTCGGAACTGTAAGAGCAATGGAATCTTATGGTGACCATGTATACATATTTACAAGCGATAATAACCTGCAAAGAGTTTGGAGGTTGCACTATACATCAACCGTCGCTGAAGTAGTATGGACTGATGCAATAGGTGGCGCTGCAACAAATCTTGCTATTATGACAAATAAACACGGTAGGATTAGTCTTGTATTTAAGGCTGGTTCTGAAGTGCGAGCAATACACAGTGTCAATGGAACAGACTGGTCGGCCGGAAGCATTAATGTTCCTTTTGGAAATTCTCTTGCTGACCTTGACCAGAAGCAATACTCATTTTTTCCAACGGGGGTTGATTCATTAATATCGCTTGGTAAGTGCGCATTCTCCAACAACACGTCTTATCAAATAGTTACCATGTCTTCACAGAATACAAGGCTTTCAACTACAAACGGAATAGACTGGATTGCTACAATTCTTGCTTTGCCACTGCGTTTAGCAAGTAGATATACGTGGATAGGTTCCACGCCCGGTTGGGATTTCTGGGTCAACAGTAGCGTGTTGATTAACCATAGTGTCCCAAGCTCCTCTACTCAGCAGAATACGGGCAACCAAGGTTTGCAGGTATCTTCTTTTAATGGAAGTAATAACCCCACCTACCTGTTAGATCCAGCTGATTTTGGGCAAACTTTTTTACAGCCTAGAATCCTGTGGAATGACGATGACGCTGCGTTAATGACCATAGACAGTGACGCAGGAAATACAAACACAGGAGTTTCAGCGAATACAAGATTTCGTTGCTATCCTGTGTTTCCCTTGCCCATTAACCCTAATGCTCAATTCAGAGTCCCGTTTGGGACTGCTTCGCCCGTGACTTCGTCTCGCTATTTTATAAAGGCACTGCCATGACAAACGAAACCGTAACATATCACCTAGCTAATCCCAAGACCCTTCGGTTTTCTCATGTAGTAACCTCTCCTATTAATTGGCCTGCGCCACAGCTTTCCTCACTTGACGCTCCACCTGAGCCACGTGATGAATACATTCTCATTGGCTATAGCTGGCTCCATTCACCAGAAGGACTGACAATTCCGGAAACAACAACAGATCCAGAAGAATAATCTCTGGTCATGATTGCAATTCTTGGCTATACGATCCTGCAAACTAAACGGCGAAAGGGATCGTGGTGGACAGAAATGGTGTAACGTTTGTCATCTCTTTGATCGTGGTGGCCGTTGTTGTTTTGAATCTGTTCGGCAAGGGGCTGGATAATGCAGACCAGATCCTCAAGGAAATTGTTTTGATTCTGGCCGGTGCCTTCGGGAATGAAGCGATACGGAAAATGAGTAAGGATACTTCAAATGATTCAGGCAATAGCAGCATCGGTAGCGATGAACAAAATTCGTAAGCGTCTGGCTTCGGTGCCGCCGAAGGTGTGGCTGTGGCTTGGCATTGTGGTTCTTCTGGTTGTCCTCGGATTCACTGCGAAGTGCACTTACGATAACAACATTGAAGAAGCCACAGAGTCTGGAGTCCAAACCGAACGGGCTGCCACAGATAAGGCTGCACTGGAAACCCGGATTGTTCAGGGTGAGCAGGTAGCTAAGGTCGAAGTCGAAGCTGTGAAGACTCGTGAAGTCATTCGTTACATCAAGGAAAAAGGTGAAGACAATGTGCAGATCATTTATCGCGACGTTCCTGACAGCTGCGGCATTGATGCTGCCGGCGTGCAGTCCATCCGTGACACGTATTCCGATCTCACCGCCGCCGCCCCCAGCCTCGGCAACGATCCCCTGCCAGCTGCCACCCCTACCAGCGGGTCGTGAGTGGACAAAAAAAGAGAGCGCGCTTTTGATCACGCGCTCTCTTGCTGAGATTGCAGATTGCGAAGTTAAGCGGAAGGCTCTTGAGGACGCTTGGCCTCGAACAGCTCTGGGTCTGGACGGTCGTCCATCTCAGGGCAGCAACGCAGGTAGAACATCAGCATCCGAAGGTTACACGCAACGTGACCGCGATGCTCAATCCCGCTCTCGGGGTCTGCCGCCTCGCCAGTAGATAAAGCGATCAAGTGCCGTGTGGCGCTGGCGATAACTGCCGAGAAAGGCATTCCCTTCGCCCAGTTCCATGCGGCATACTTCTTGGCACCGAAGTCCAAGACTTCGCATTCGAGTTTCACTACGTCGAATAGATCTCCAAGCTCTTCGTATATCGCCATGAGATAATGAACCTGCTCATCAATGTCTTCATGCTTCATTGACTGAAAAACGCCAAGCATACTGAGAGGAAGAACGTTCCCGAAGTATGAGCCTTTGTGAAATAGTCCGAATTGCTCTGCAAATACGGAAAGCGGAAGATACTGCGCCTTCCACTTACCCGCATTATAACGGGCTGCTGTCCCCTTCTCGGTTGAGTTCACGTCGCCGATGCCATGTGACTGCATACTTGGTTCTCCTATTTGCATTGTCCCGTCTGGTTTTCCGTAAACTGTTGTCACGAAGCCGACTTTGCTTTCGTTATCTGTCGCCATTGATATATTCTCCTGTCATCATTGCGTTTACCATAAGCAGCCGTTCCAGTGCTGCATTGGCAGCAGCTGCTACGAGCGGCCAGCTTTCCACATCCCCTGCGGGGAGTGTGAAATATTCGTGGATAAGGATGCCATTCGGCAGTCGCGCCGACACCCAACCACGGTGGTTCTCTGGGTCTGGCTGACTGTCAGCCCAACCCGTCTTCACTTCGTCTACCTTGATGCGGTAGCCGCGAATGTCCAAGCTCATCATTCCAACGTCTCCTTCAGTCTCTCGGATGCCAGCTTTGCGAGGCGTTTAATCTCGCCATATGCTTTGACTCCATACTTTTTGTCCATACGAGCGATCTCTTGATCTATGGCAGATATTAACTCTGCATCAATCATTCCAACGTCTCCTTCATAGCATGCATCAACGCTTCCTGCGTCGAGATCTTGCCTTGCACCACATCGAAAGCCTGAGTGTCGATAGTGCCACGGGTCTGAATATAATACAGATAGACTTCCCTGTCATATCCCGATTGCTTCTGCCGGGTCGGGCCAAGTCTTTCGATAAGCTGGTCGTGGTGCTCCGAGCTCCATCCTACAGAATAGAAGCATACACGATGACCACCGTGCTGCAAAGACAATCCGTGACCAGCTGAAGCCGGATGCACCAGAAGCATCTTGATCTTGCCGGCGTTCCAGTCCTTTACATCCTGATCGCCCTTCAGTTCCCTCGCCCAAGGAAACTTCTTGAGTATCATGTCGAGTTCGAACTTGAACTGGTAGCCAACCAACAGCGGGCTATCGTGATCGTGAAATACTTCTTCGAGGGCTTCGAGCTTTTCCTCGTGGATCTTCACATACTCTGGCTTGCCCGGTTCGAGATAGAGTCCGCCTGATGCGATCTGCAACAGCTTGTTCGACTTGACCGCCGCAGAGAATGCTTCAATCGGCTGACCGTTGATCTCGGTATACATCTCCCGCAACATCTCGCGGTATGTCTGATTCGCCTTAACCGGGAGTTCGACATAGACCATCGAGACGATAGGTTCATCGACGCCAAGCTCCTGCCGTGGGTCTACGTGAATCGTGCAATCCGACAGCAGATTCTGTATCCGCTCCATTGATTGTTCGAACGGATTCCACTTTCCAAACTCACCATAAGGCGGTGCGAAATACTTGTTCTGGTAGTCAGTAAATGTGCGACCGAGACGCTCACCCTTGTCGATGAACCACTGCTGTCCCCAAAGATCGAGCAGCTCGTTAGGCGACGGCGTCCCGGTGAGGTTAATCCAGCGCTTGATGTTGCAGTGTGCAACCTTTCCGATAGCTCTGGCTCTGCGACCGGCACTACCGCCCAATCGAAAGCTCTTCAGCTTTGTGGATTCGTCAGCAATGACCATCTCAAATGGCCATCCTTTTTCGAAGAATTCGCACAGCCACGGCAGAAGTTCATATGTGATAGCAACCGCGTCATAATCGTAGACATTTGCCAGAAGTTTTTCACGCTGCTTGGCGGTGCCTTTGATCACGAGAATCTTCAGGTGAGCAAGGTGTTCCCACTCCTGCGTTTCCTGTGACCAGACGGAGTTCACCACCCGCCGAGGCCCGAGGATGAGTGCCGGTTTCGTGACTTCGCCCATCATCTTCAGCGCCGACAGCGCCGTTAGAGAAGCAACAGTCTTACCGGCACCCATCCGGGCCCAGATATTCACGCGCTCCTGCGCGATCATCTCACGTATCATTCCTTCCTGATACGTGCGGGGGGTGAATTCCTTGAGCATTAGGCTGCGTCGTTGTCCGCTACAGCGCCAGCTGCAAGCTGCTGCTCATATTCCATCTGCTCTTCGAGTGCAGCCAGCATCCGCTTGCGCTTCTCTTCGGTGTGCACAGCAACCTCTTCCTTGCTATAGATGAAGTTGCTCTCACGCAGCTTCGTAAAGAGAGCGTCTACTGTTTCCTTCGAGTAGACCGGTGGCCACAGCGGAACGCGGCAATCATGCAGGAACTGACCCTCACGTGCCTGACCGGGGCGCAGCAATTCTCCGGGGCGCTTGAGCTCCACGAAGAAGTTAAAGCCAGCCTTGTCGCCAATAGGCGGGAACAGAGCCAGACGATCTGGCGCATGACGACGACCAACCCACTGCACCTTGCGGACTTCGCCGCCATATGCCTTGACCTGATCGACGAAATACTTTTCGATCTTGAATTCAGTAGGGTTATTCTTAACCATCTTACTTCTCCTTAATCCAGCGTCTGCTCGTCCAAGTCTCTGCCGCCAGCGGCAGGGCTCGAAGCCACTTCAACTGTTGCGTCATGCAACGTATCGCTTCCTCACGAATGTCCTTGTCTTCATCATGTTCGATGATGACTTCATCGTGGACGGTGAGGATAATGTCGAATCCCGCTGCTTTCAGATTCAACATACCATGAGCAAGAACATTGCGAGCGATCTGTTGACAGATGTTCTCGGCAATCTTTCCGCCATGAATCTTGATTGTGCTGTAGAACTTGGTTCCCGGTTTGCGTCCGTAGTATGTGAGGTCGCCGTTGCTCAATGCCACAGCGTTCTGATACCACATTTCGCTGCCATCTGGCAGTGTGATTACGACGGCTTTCTTTTCCCTTCGGAACTTGATGAAATGACCCACTCTGCTGTCGCGACCTGCCACCGCCTGCCGGAATGAGTCTTCAACTTCTTCCCAGAACCACTTAATCCGAGGGTGAGTATCGCGCCAAGCGTCAACCATAGCACGCGTGAGTTTACCATTCGGGCCCCCACCAAATCCACATGACAAGTCCATGAGCTTTCCAACTGCACGCTCTGCCGGGCCAACCTCGTCGATGTGCTTACCCATAGCGCGGGCGTATGTAGCAGCGTAAACGTCTGCGCCTTCGCCAGAGTCCGACCGTGCGAATGCTCCGATCTTCCACTCTTCATTGGCAATGACAGCGAGGATCCGGCTTTCGATGTTCTTGAGGTCAACGCCCGTCAGCTTCTTGCCTTCATCGGCACACACAGAATAACGCAGACCCTGACTCAGCATGAACGGCAGATTCTCTTGCCCGTTGTCGGGGTAGATCATAGTTGCAGCGCCAGACAGAAGAATAGTTCTGAAGGCGTCGAGATCTGAGAGCGTTATATAATCTTCGATATTCGGCAGGTTGTGCGGTTGGAATGCACGGCCAGCCCAGCGACCAGAGCGCGGTGCTCCATAATACTCACACGCATTACGAAGTCTGCCGTCGCCCGATACCACCTGCAACAGACGCGGATACTTCTTGATGCTGGCTTTCGACGATGCGAGTCTGGCATTCACCAGCTCTCTGGTTTCTGCCGGCAGATCGGGGTCAGCCAGCAAACGCTCAAGCGTGCTGGTGGTCACATCCTGAATGTCGCAATAGTGGTGGTCGCGCAGGATGATCAGCAATTCCTTGGCCTGATTCATCGAATCCATCTCGTAGTTCGCTGCCACCTGACGGTTGCGATCATCGAGATCCTGCACTTCCTTGTTGGCTGCCTTCACAAACTCAAGATCTATCGGGATGCCACGCTGGTTGATCTCCCAATCCAGTGCATACACCTTCTTCTCTGCTTCTGTGATAAACGGCATCGGTATATTCTTGTCGAGATACCGCATCGCTTCGATATCCTTGATACCATAGCGAACGAAACGAGCCCACTCTTCAGGGTGCGAGTTCTTGTCGGCATACTTCCCGTTGTTGCCCGGTATGCAGAAGAGTTTGATCAGTGCCTTGCCTTCGTCGTCCTTGGCCAGTTCGACAGGAACCTTAAACATGCTGCACAGGTTGGCGAGTGAGTCTGGCAGGTTCAGCATACGAGCCCGAGCTTGTGTGCAATGAACCTGCGAAGGCAGGATGTTGATGCCGTTCTTTTCCTTGAGAACCTTCGCGTCGAACGGCGCATTGTGAATGACAACGCGCTCAGCAAACATGATGGCTTCAATAAGTTCTGGGGTTACGGACTCTGCCGATTGCACCGGCTGGTCGTCTTCTGCCCATGATACGAGAATGATTTCACAAGCGGGGATGTAGCGGTCGAGGCCGGAGTAGATATCCACAGCCGAGCGCGTCTCAAGGTCGAGATAAAGTGTTGTCATGTTGTCACCTTGGAAATGGGGGAGAGAGCAGAGCCATGTGTGTCAGCGCAGGCAAACTCTACTCTCTCCCTAGTTGCGGTGCCGCCAACCCTACAAGCGGCACCAGCGCGAATTAGAATTCGATGGAGTCTGCTTCATCATCCGTTGCGTTGGATGCAGAATCCGTTGCGTTGGATGCAGAATCCGAATCACCCGACAAATCCGGGAAGTCGTCAGCCGAAGCGCGGCGCACGTAGCGCGTAGCGTTGGCACCTTCTTCGACATACTGGACGCCGAACAGGGTAGCGTTAATAGCAGAACCATCCTTCGGAATCCAGATATCAACGCGGGCGTTGACGATTACGCTGGGATACAGAAGACCCATCTGCTCCGTGATCGGTGACTTATCACGGTTGATCAGAGTAGGCTGGTTCTTGTTGCTGGCGCGAACCCAATGCTTTCCGTCGAAGCCAGCCCACACTGCGCCAGTGCCATCGGTCTTGGGCTTGGTGCTGTAGCAAACCTTCGATGCATTTTCCTTGAGCTTCTCAAGGCGAGCCTGCCACATCGGGACGCCAGCTGCATTGTTCTCTGTGCCGAATGCAGTCTTGGCAACCGAAGCAATCGCCGAGCGGACGATCTTGTCAGCTTCCGATTCCGGGTCGAAGCACAGGTGTGCAGTGTAGTAAGGAACTGCGCCAGCTGCTGCGTTCTTCGCCACGTGGGGGTTGAACAGATATACGAACTGGAGTGCAACGTTCGGGAGAGTTACTATGTGTGCCATATTCAAATTCCTCTTTCATAGTCCATAGGTCTTCAAGTTTGCGGCGTCTTCAACTATTCGTCGAGATCACGGAAACCAGTAAGCTCAGCTTCTGAAGCATTGGTTGACGCAATCTTTTGGCTAGGTGGGCGACGGATAATATGGTCTTGAAGCTGTGCCCATATTACCTTGTTCTTCTTAAGCACCTTCTCCATCTGGGTTGGCGACTTAATATCCGAATCATAGATATCTTCACGCGGAATGTCAAGCGACTTGAGCAATGACTCTACCTTTTCTGGCTCTGTCCATGCACGAGCGCCGGCTCTTCCGTTGACCAACCCGTAGCCGGGAACATGTTTACCATCTTCCAGCTGACGCTTGGTTTCTTCCTCTACGGCAGACACCCAGTGCTTTAGCACAACTGCCCGTGAGTATGCGCTCGCCAGATCTTCCGGTCTGTTGCTGACATTCACATACACAGCACGCTCTGCTTCGAGTGCAAGGATATTGAGCGCAGGACACCAAGGCTTGTTCTTGCAGAAGCGACAAGCGTCTTCACTGGGATTTAGTTCGTTGATGATGCGCTCGTCAACATTCACACCAATGTCCGACACATGACTGACGCGGGCGTAGTCGATCAGCTTCATTGCCTTCTTGGCATTGAGTGTGAACAGCTCCCGGGATTCGAGCAGTTGGTCTACCGGGAAGGTGATAGCCTTACGGCCACCAGCCCGGGGTTGGTTAATGACCATCGTAACCTTGTCGATCTCGCCAGCCATTGCGAACACATCGTATGCAGCAAGGGCATACATGAGCAGCTGTTTGTTGTCTTCGACATCCACAAGAACGCCGCGACCCAGCTTGAGATCTTCAACATGCAGTTCGTTGCCTATGATTGCCACAGCATCGCCCGTTCCGGTGGCATTCTCTTCGCCGGTTATCCCTTCGAGCGGGAGTTTAACTTCGACAAATACCTGCGCGCCGTCCTCATGCAGCTGCATGATGTTGTCCACATATCCCTTAACGGCTTCGAGTAGATCGGCTCTAACCCGTATATCAAAACCGTCGCAACGAACAACAGTATCCAAGTGTTGATCGTAATCATATACTCTGCCCTTCATCAGCTGAAAGCGCAGCGCTTTGGCGGCAATATCGTGGCCGACTGTGCCTTCAGCTGCGGCTTCGCTGGGTCTGTCTTTAATGTTGAGTGCTATGCCGAGGGCTACTGACCCCCGGCAGGTCGTCCAACGTGAGGCACCAGACGGCGACAGCTTGGCGTGTGTGTCAGGTGCGAGTTCAGTTATGTCGGCCATGATTATTCACCCTTCGCCAGCTTCTCAAGCCACGGCCCGAGTTGGTTGCGTTGCTCGTCGTTCAGGTTTGACGCTGTTTCGACGCCGAAGTTTTCCTTCAGATATTCCTTGACCTTCTTGATTAGGTTAGGATTCTTCGCGACTGAATCGGCGAACAGCTTCTGCAAATCCTGCCGCGTATAAGCCTTGGCTGGTGCAGCTGCTGCCTTCTTTGCGTTGGCTTCGGCAGCTTCGAGTTCAGCCTGCTCTTCCTCGTTCCATACGGAACCGATTTCCTTGGCTGGCTTCTCTTCTGCCGGCTTCGAGAACTGCGCGTCTTCAACGAATTCCTTCTTAGGCTCAGGCTTGGATACCTTCTGCTCAACCTTGGGCTTGTCGGGATTCTGCTTGGTAGGTGCAGGTGCAATGGTGGTTTCAACTCTGTCGCTCTGCTCAACAGTTGCGGCAGCAATCACTTCCTTGCTGGCTTCGCCGAAGTAGGCAGCCAGTCCCTTGATGTGATCGTGGAGTTCAGCTGGTGAGGTAGCTGTGATCTTCAATTCAAATGCCATGTTCGTATTCCTCTTCGTAGGGTTTGTTTGGGAGCGCCGCTTACAGACGACGCTCCCGTGGGGATTACATTCCGAGCGCTTCCTTGTAGGTTTCGATCAGAGATTCCATTTCGCGGCGATCATCTGGCTTCATCTTGCGAAGTGCAATGATCTTGCGGGTGACTTTACCGTCGTATCCCACAGCCTTGGCTTCAGCGTAGACATCCTTGATATCGTCAGAGATACCCTTCTTCTCTTCTTCGAGTCGCTCGATGCGTTCGATCAGAAGACGGAGTCTATCGTCAGCTGGGCGGTAGCTTTTGGTTTCCTCTTCTCCGAAGAGTTGCTCTGTGCCGTGGTCGTTGGGGTCGATCATGATTTAGAATCCCTTCGATGCGAACGCATTCACGACTGCCTGCGTTTCTTTGTCTTGACGGCGATTAAGAATATCTCTCTCGTGATTATGCAGACGCGCTTGACGCCTAAGCACTTCACGCTCTTCTTCTGTTAGTGAGCGAACCAATTCACCTTTAACCAGAACAGTAGCTAAGCCATTGCTGGTTCGGATGCATTCCAACTTGGCCTTCTCTTCGGGCGCAGCGTTGCATTCGTTCTCCATATTCATTCTCCATTTTGTTGGGGGACAAATTGTCAGTCTGCCAGCAGCTTGTCTGCTACGATGGTGGTTGCATTCGGATACTCCGAGATGAACCAGTATCCGCTCGCAATGCCGAGGCAAAAAAGTATGCACCCTGCATACATTGCGAATGGAATAAGGAATTCGTAAACGAAAGATTTGATATGCTTTCTCATAGTAGGGTTCCTTGTGCTGATGTTTATCAGTCAGTCTATAATCTACTAATTCAGCTTCGACTTGTCAATGCCACCGCCCACATTTTTTTCGATCATCTCGATAAAAAGTTTGGCGCGCTGTGCTGTAGCCATAGCTTGTGCCTGAATCTCGGGCAGCGGAGTGAAGCGTGGGTTGTGGATAGCCACGATGGTCGGGCCGGCAGACATCTCCGGGCAGACAAGTTCAATGGCATACAGCGTTTCGCTGTGTCCTTTGATCACGTCGTGCTTGACGATGAAGGGTCTGACTCTGACTTCGATTCTTGCTTCTTCTTCCATACTGTTATCTGCCTTCCTTCTCTGCGGACTCTCTTGCTCTCGTATCCAAGGCTTGCAATAGCCTTGACGATTGCGGTGATCACAGGCTGCCCGACAGGTGCCCGTGTTTTGGCTCCTATGTAGCTGACCGCTTCAGATACGCTCAACTCATCGTTGTGTTTGTAGCTTTCAATCCACTCGTGAATGAGATCTGCGAAGTAGTCGGCCATGTCGGTGATCATTGCATTGCTACGAAGTTCTTCAAGGTCAACGCTCTCTGTCAGTTCCTGATATGCCACGCCTTCGAGTTGATACTTGAGGATTGCCTCTGCCCACAGCTGCTCTCGCGCATATCCGTGGTGCGCCTTCAGCATCTGCGCTCCCTTGAGGCATGCTTCTTTCTCGCTCACACATACAGCAACGGGAAGCCATCGTCTGTTGCCCGTTCTGTCTTGCAGGTATGTGGCTTCGTTGGTGGTGCCGATCACTACCCAACGACGCGGCATACGCTGCGTGAATTCCTGATACTTCGGGATGAATTCATCCACCGTCTGGGTCATCCATGATTTGATAGCCTCATTGTCCTTGCTCTTGAGGCCGCGCAACTCGTCGAGTTCCCTGACCAGCTTGCCTCTGCCTGTGCGGGCGTTGTCGGCGTCCGACTTTTCGAATGACAGAGTGCCAGCTGCTCCTTGCCACGGTGCCATAGCATGAACGAGCGAGGACTTGCCGCCGCCCTGTGCGCTGCACATGATCACTGCCGAGTCTACCTTCGCACCATAGGTCGTGGCTCTTGCGGCCATGCCTGTCCACAGATAACGTGAGATATGGCGATTCAATTCGGTGTCAGCTGCGCCAGCATAATCGCGCAGGAAATTGTCCACGCGTTCGATGCCGTCCCACTCCAACCCCTTCGCCCATTCGTCGAAGCTGTCGATGTTCTTCGTCGATGCGGCGTAGCGTATCACTTCGCCCAGCATATCCAATCCCGGGCGGTCGAATCCGATCTGCTCCAATGCGATAGCAATCGCCAGCTTGTCTGTGTTTCTGATCGGACGCCAGCCGGGCGGGGCAACCATTGCTTCAGCTGCATCCGGCTGGTCTTCTCTTACCAGAATGAGATCACTGAAATTGTCATAGTATACATCGAGCCCGACATACTCCGGGTATTGCAGCGCGGTTGTCAGATTCCCATATGTGTTGAATGGTTTTCCAGTCTTCTCGTGGCGAGCGAGCGGCTTGACATTCTTCGGCGGAACAGTGGACGGCAGGACTTCTCCGAACAGGTCGGCGATAGCTTGGTCGCATTCGCTGGTGGTCGCGGGTAATGCCGGCAGGATTTCGAAGCCCTCATCCACATAGCCTATGGCTTGCAGGTATTCTGTCCTGCCTTTATCTGCGCAGCCAGCGTGCATGCATTTGAACATGCCAGTCTCACGGTTATTGCTGCCAGCGATCAACCATGCAGTCTGTGTCGGGCCGGAATCGCAGGTGTGGTTATCCTTCCAAGGGCATTCGACATATACCTTGTTCTTGTCGCTGCCGAGAACGCTGCCGCCCTTCTTGTCGAAGAGATACTCCGCAACCGGGTCGTCAACATTGCCGAAGTATGGTTGCGCCTCTTCCACATCCCGGTAGTCTATGGTCTGGTCGCCATATGAGTTGGCGATTGTCTGCCAGATCTGCTCAATCAGATCATCTTCGAGAACGGGAATGTCAGTGTGTCCGTTCCAGTCCATCTCATAGCGTGCGCCCGACACATGAGTTCCGGCGACAACAACTTGCTGTCCGTTGCCGAGGCGTTCGACAATTCCCTTGCCATCGGCAAGCTTTATAATCTTCTTCGCATTAGTTTTTCCGAGCATAGGTCTACATAGCAGGACTCTTCGTCCACTATTGCCACGAATCCGCTTAGGCAGCGCGCCCGAAAGGAAGGTGATGCTGTCTTCGATATCGTTTGCGAGTTCTTCATCGTCAACATCAATGTCGATAGCGTAGACGCGTCTGGTCTGTAGCGAAATGCCATAACGATCTTCCTTCTGGTATATCGGCAGCAGCTTGGGAACAGTGATCTTCTGCGTCCACTTTGCAATGCCCATTGCTTCGCCCGCCTCGTTGATGAACGAGGGTGTCTTGCCAAGAGACGACAACTTGCTGTCCGCCGAGATCTTGACGTTCGGGTCGCAGACAACCGGCAGTAGATCGCTCAGCAACTTGAGATCGTTGGCCCAAAAATCCCATTCGCCGTGGGATGCGCCATATCTGGTGAATGACATATCGACTCCGAAAATTTAGGGTTGTATCAGGGTTTCAGGCGTGGGTCGAGTGGCTTGCGATCTACTACTGCATCAATCAGCGGATACTGTTCAATCAGGTCTTCTCTGAAGATGCGCCAGTGAAACGGGATTCTGCCTTGGCTTGCCCAGTTGGCGACAGTTGCCTGTCTCACATTGAACATTGCAGCCACTGCTTCCTGTCCGCCGAGTGATGTGATCATTTTCGTCACGCCATTGTCATGCTTATGCGGACGGCCACCCGGTTTTTTCCATATGAGGTCGGATTCATATTTGTCGTTCATGCTTACTCTCCCGACATTCGAGGCCGTGGTCTGGGGCGCGGGCGTGGTTTCGGTTTGGGCTTTCCGTATTTCATGTGCTTATCCTCTGTATTGACGATAGATTCTGTCGAGTTCGGCGTCTATGTTCTTTGGTTCGCGTGAACGGTCGAAGAGCGGGAAAGTATAATCGTTCCCGTTGTAAAATCCAGTGAGGATTGCGGCGAGGCCACAGATTCCGCCAGCCAGAGCGAGAATGATCACACCAAAAATGATTGCAGACATAGGGTTATTCCTTGTTTGTGGTTTCTGTCGGGGCTCGTCAGTGCCGGCGATACCGGCAGACAATGGCGGCGGATTCCGCCCTTGTTTCGCCCTGCTTACTTTGCGATTACACATTCGAATTTCTTGTCGGTTGATGCAGATTCAATAAGCTGGTCGATGAGATCCTCCGCAATCGCCGACAATTCCTTCTGCGCTGAAATCGCACGATTAGTAAGACGCTTTGCGGTGTTGTGTGCAAGTGCCTTATTGTCGGCGATCTCGGCAATGGCAACAGCTGCTACTTCCATATGCTTCAGATAAAGCCTTTCACGCGCCAGAAGATCTTGGTTGAATTCTTCCAGTTGCTCCAAGCGGTTGGCATTGTGCTTGGCGGCGTCGTTGTTGATATCGAGGATGCCTTGCAAGCGGTCGATCTCTTTCTGTTTCAGCTGTGCAGCTTCGAGATTTACCTCATAGAGACGGCGGTTTTCTATTGATTTACGGTTAGCGGTTGCCCATCCAGCTTCTGCGCGTTGGGCGTCCTTGCGTGCATCAAATGCGGCGGCACGCAAAAAATCTACTGTCTCCGAATCCTTGGTGAAATGGAAGTATCCAGCGAAAAGGCCAATCACGGCAGCCAGAAGCAAAATGGTGAGGGTTATTGTCAACATAGGTATTCTCCGTTGTGGTGGGGTTGTCTATCACATTAACCGGTGATCTGTCGGGTAGTATATAGACTGTCTGATAAACAGTCAAGGGGCAGGTGCGAATTTATGATTGCATCCATGCCGTGCGTGTAGATATCCTCATCATTTGTCCAGACGGTAATAATTTTCATAGTGTGAGCGGGGCGGGTTTTTCTCGTATGAGCGTTCAATAGCGCGGAAAGCTTTTTCAATGCGTCTGCGCCAGAGTTCCTCATCTTTAGAAATGCGATATGCTTTATGTGAGACGGCTTCGTCTCTGTCAGCACAGCGTATTGGCAACGGTCGGGCGTCATAGTAAATGTCATGACAGAGTCTGTGAAAATCATAGTGGTCTTTTCCATCATAGGCTCCCAGTGTTTCCTTGATTCTGTCCATCTTGGCGTCGTTGTCGAGAAATGCGGTTGGTCGAGATCCTGTCTCTCCGTCCCATCCTTTGATGATGTTGTCGGCGTGGTCAGTGGCTTTCAGAATCGGGCAGTCTATCAATTCAGAGATCGGACGCCCGATAAAGTTTTGTTTGTGGGTTTCCGGTATAGGCTGCATGAATTCGATATTCCTTCCCCAGTCATACAGAGAGTAGGCTTTCGTTTCGATAATGCGGAAGCCACGAATCAAGAGCGGCGCATTCGCAATCGGCGTCATGATAGACAGGTATTTGTTCCCGATCAGAGCAAGCGGCATCTCGATTTTGTGGTAGCAGTCATACAATCCCAAGCTGCCTTCGCATCTGAACATCACGGGCATCTGCCGGAATTCGCGCATATGCCGAATGTTCACATTCTCTCGTGCGTAGGCGTTGCTGTCGTCAATCGCCCGCGTCTCAATGTGCCCATAGTAGGGGTCGCGATAATCCCGGAAGCGGTGAACGGTTGCCGGGTTGTATCTGTCTGGTGGTGGGAATTTCATTCGAAGAATCCTTTCAGAACAGAGTGAGCGCTGCGGCCATCGATCAGAATCGAGATCGTGGTTTCGAGGAAATCTTCTTCCTCTTCGCCCGTGAAGAAATACTGGTCGTTGTGAGAGTTGCGAAGAAGCGTTCCCGCATCTGTCGTCTGGTAGAGATAACCCTGTCCCAGATTTACCCAGCGATCTTCAGTATTGTAGCGTGTCATTTTTCGTTCCTTTCTGTGTTCAGTTTGTTGAGCGCATCTCGGGCCGTCAGATAATCTGGGAAGCCGTCGATAAATTCTGCTTTTCTGATATCGCGTCTACCAAAATAACCGCCGTATTCATATGGAATCCCGTTATAGTATGCTTGCACATGCCTTATTCGGTATCCAAGCGGCGTCTTGACAATTGCGTAATCGAAAAGCTTGAGATCTTCGTGTTTCATGTTCTCCTTTCTGTTGGACTCATCAGTGCCGGCGCAACCGGCAGACGCCCTTACGGGCGTTTCGTCCTTAGTATTCTTCATACATGTATTTTGCGTCCATATCCTTGTTTCCCGTCAACGGTTTGGCTTCTTCAATAGGATTTCGGCTTGCTTCCATTTTGCGGAATTGCTCGTTCCTCTGGGCGATTGCGTCCGCATCCCATTGTGAGCGGCGTTCCATTTCTGATGGATGTGGCATTACTAGTGTCCTTTCTGTAGGATTAACGGAATGGGTTATAGTTGGGTCTGCACATGGTGTAATGTGCGTAAATGTGGCGCGATTGAGCCATACTTTGAGTCTCTATTTCTCCTTCCTGTGGCTCTTCATTAATTTCTGGGCAGATTACTCTGCATGAATCACATGAGCCGTATTCGTCTGGTTCATGTCCGTCATGATGCAGACATTCTGTTGCGAATATGTCATAAATCTTTTTCATTGCTGGTGTCCTTTCTGTAGGATTAACGGTTGAGGAAATAGAATTCGTTGCGGTATTCGTCGAGTTCATCATCGTCTTCCTCGTAGAAGTCTCGAATTCTGTCGTATTCTTCACATGCAGCGTCGATTTTGTCGAAATCGATATCACGCAGATCGTGCGAGATTGTGCGGAAATACTGGTCAATTCTGGGCATTGTAGGGTTTCCTTTTCATATGTTTCTGATGGACTCATCAGTAGGGACACAATCCCTAGACAACGGGCGCGCTGTGCGCCCGTTGTTTCGTCCTGTTATGCTGCAAGCCGGAAGAAGTGATTATTCACACGCTTGATAGGCTTATTCACGAATTGCCCGACAATCGCATTCACGAGATTGTTGTTGCCGTAATCGAATCCGAAGAGATCAGAAGCTTTCTTGCCTTTCGCGCCAAGCTTCACAGATTCCGGCAAATCCCAAAAGCAATTCAGATGCAACGCTGTTTTGTCGCGAACAGAGAAATCCCGGTGGTAGATGCCTGTTGCGTCTTCTTTATTGAAGATGCCTATCTCGGCGCGGTTGATTCCGGCTTTATCTGTGAGGATGTAGGCGTTCGGGATGCCGCGTCTCACGATTGCGGCGTGCTTCGTGGTGGTAGCTGATGCGAATTCATCATTCACAATCCACACGCCTTGCTCTGCATTGTAGACAGCAAGCGGCCAATGGTAGCCGTAGCTGTAGACGACATAATCGCCGTTAATTTTCACATTCGCAAAAAATGTGTTGTTGCGATTCGTGAACGCTTCGCGGTTGCCGATTGCGTCAGCTGCTGCTGCATTCGATTTTACGCGCTGTGCCATTTTTCATGTTCCTTGTGTTCGGGTTGTTCGGGGCGTTTTCGCTTCCGATAACGAATAGATAGGGTATGCGTATAAACATGTCAACAGGGTATCTGATATTTTTTTTGATGTGTGCAGCCTGTGTAGAGATCGCACAAGAGGTTGCACACGCGCAAGCGCCTGTAAATGCTCATGTTTTTGATATGTGTGCAACCTGTCAAAAGAGATCGCACAGAGGTTGCACAGGCGAAGTAAGTGATTGTTTTTACACGGGAATTCACCTGTTTTCATACTTATTTTTTATAGAAAACATAAAAAAGTAGTATGAGAGATTTATACGGTAGGGCGTATACACATTAAGAGAATACAGGATGTGTGAGGAAAGCGGGCGTCTGGGCGACGGTTTTGAAAAATCGAAAAGAGGGTGAACAGGCTACACACAACACCTGTTTTCCTTGTGTTTTCATACAGTTATCGGGCGTTCGCCCTGTGTGCGTGAGGGGTGTGCAGTCTGTGTGCAGGCTCTAGAGGCTGCACACTTTCGTTAATCTAACAGCAAGTTTTCATGAACAACGCGTGATCATGGTTGCATCATGCAACATCACGGGCTCCGGCGCGTGCACGCTCTGTGTGGCCGGCGCATTCGCGTGCACACATAAAAAAAGGGCGGCAATGTTGCCGCCCTTTTACGCATTCATGTGTGATCATGCATTCATGGCTTCACCCAAAACGCGGCATTGAACGACCCCCATTCGGCAGCACGCGGCCCGACAAGCTTTTCGCGCCATCTGTGGCGGGGCTCGCCTTGCTTGTTATATATGGCGTGATATCTGACAGCGATTGCTTCTTGCCCGAGCAAGCTGCACAGCTTGTCAATCGTAGCAATTAATGCGTCCTCGTCGTTATATGCGATATCATAGGCAACTGCCACGCCCGCTTCGTCGCCGTTATCATAGATGTTGAGGCCTGTTATCATGGACGCGTTGAGGTAGTCCGTAGCCGTGTTCACGCAGTAGATTGCGCGCACATTGATCTCATCCGGCGTGTTGTAGGCGCGTGCTTCGCCGTCGCTGCGTCCGGCTTCAAGGCCTATATTCAATTCGATTTTCGTGATCTGTGGCATGTTATGTGTCCTTTCGGTAGGGTTACAACGGCGCTTCGCTGCGTCGTCTGGTAGGTATATAGGCCAACCGTATAAACTACGCAAGCCCCTATTGTGATATTTTTTTGTGAGGGCGTGGGATTGTGTGCGCCTTTCTGTGTAAACGCTGCGCATTGTGGCGATATGTGTAAACGCGTGCCCGCTTTCTGTGTGGTTTCATTGTGAATGTGTGCGCGTGTGATGATTGTGTGATGATTGTGTGCGCGTTTCTGTGGGATTTGTTGCGAGGGGGTAGGGGAGGTGAAAAGACACTGTCGGCGACGGGGGCGTGGGCCGAGGTTTGCGTGGAGCCTCGGGGGGACGAAGGTGCATGGTTCCTGCCTGTGTGTAGTAAGTTCTCAAAGA
>Ga0100403_1001074_pt1 | contig 25798 bp, 36 predicted proteins | sample CryGeymet201501t_FD_83663 | JGI IMG/M metagenome (GOLD analysis project Ga0100403, IMG submission 83663) | Groundwater microbial communities from Crystal Geyser aquifers in Utah, USA - Crystal Geyser metaG 2015-01t | ecosystem: Environmental > Aquatic > Deep subsurface > Groundwater | place... | reverse complement strand
GCTTCTCGCTGCTGTGCCTCAACTTCAGCGGCAGCGGCAGCCTCTAGTGGGTGGACCTCGGTCTTGCGAGCGTCCGGAAACCCAGAAGCCTCATCGACAGGGGGAGTCTGGGTTTCAGTCCCACTTCCTCCAGCGATTACAGGGTACGTCTTGCCAGTAGTCGGATCAGTGATGACCCATGCGTTGATTGCCATTTATCGTTTCTCCGTGTGTGAGGTTTGTTTGTACGGGTTAGTGCCTCAACACGAAGTTATCACGACATAGCGGCGTGCATCGTTTAAACGCTACGGGGTCTTATCCGTTGTGGGGTTACGGCGCTGAGCCAACTTGGTTCCGTACGCCTCGATGTTCAACTCTGCGGCCAGGTTGCCGATGGCCTCCAGTGGGTTCATACCGGCGTCAAGGGTTGGGGGACGACCAGCAGGACCAGCGTTCTCCGACATGGGGTTACCGGCCTCGTCTGTCTGACCCGCCATGGGGTCTTCGAAGCCTCCACCCTCCACTGGCATGAACCCGGTTTGGGTCATGATCGCAGCCTGGATGTGCGCCTGGAGTAGTTGCAGAGCGCCGTCTTCCTTCGCGTCCTCAATCCGCTCCGACATGATCTCTTCGATCTTCTCGTCGGGGAACTCCTCGCCCAGTTCACGAAGCGCGCCACGACGTGACTCAAGACCCAGACCCATACGACCCTGGACCTCGTTCAACTTGACCAGGACATCCAGCGGCAGCGGCGATGGGAACTCGACTTCGTTCCGGTAGGTCAAGGGATCCATAGGATCCAGCATGGGGTACTGACCGGCCTTCAGGTTGGCCTCGGTACCGGGGTTGAACTGGAGAACTTCCGGCTCCTTGATCGCCAAAGTGAGGATGGCGATCTCATTGATCCGCTCAATTCCCTTGCCGTACTGGATCTTCTTCCGGTTGAAGACGTTCATCAGCGGCCCGAACTGGATCTGAAGAGCCACACCGGAGGTGTTGCTGATCGGCTGGCTCTGCCCCAGCGCGGTTTCAGGCACACCACTGACCTCGTGCATCTGACGCTTTAGGATCTCAAGGTACGCCAATGGCGCGGCTAGGTTTCCACCCAGTTCGAGGTTGAAGACGTTCGCGTCAGCAGGAAGACCTGCCCACATCTTCTTGGAGCCCTTCTCCAACTGAGATGCCTTGGCACCCGTGATGATGGTTACGGGCTCCGCGTGGTAGTTGATGATGTCCGAGATGTCGGTCATCTTCTCGTTGAACTCGCGGTTCAGCGGTGTCAGGTCGGTGAGGTCACCTAGACCCCACGGCGAACCAGATGTCAGGCGGTCAGCGATGTGGACAACCGGGATGACACCCAATGGGTTCGGTCGAGGGCTGTCAGGAAGCAACTCATCGTTGACGTACTCACGGATCTCATCGTCAGTGATGATCTCGGTGTAAGTGAACACCTGGCGCGTTCCCTCGGGGGTGGTTCCCCAGAAGCGGTACTTCAACTTGAAGCGCGTCAGTCGGGAGCGGTCGTGTGGGTGCCACTCGGGGAAGCAGTGACCCGCGTGCAGTGGGAGGATCCGCACCCGTCCTGGGTGCCACCGGCCCAGAGCATCCTTGAACGGCTCCTCGTAAGCGATCTTGACGAACACGTCGCCAGCCACGGATCCCTGGTTGCCCATCTCCCACAGAACCTGAGCCTTGTGGTTGTCAACTTCCCAGACACGCTGGAGAAGTCCGGGTACGATGGCCTCGGTCGCCAAAGGCGTCTTTACACGAAACCCGTTGCCAAACGTAAAGTTGGTGATGTAGTCACTGATTGCGCGACAGTAATTAACTGTGATCTGAGGTTCCCCGACCTCACGACGGTACGACCAGTGGTGACCCAGGTAGAACGCCCAGGCATGCTGGTAACGTTGTAGGCGGGGACCATGTACCTCAAACTCTTCATCGCTCAGTTCCACCAAGCCCAACGGGCTGATGTTGATGGTGAGGTCAGACCCACCAGCACGGAAATTAGGAGCGTGAAAATCGATGCCAGCCATTGATACAACCTTACCTGTAAGAGGCTAAATGTGTACGTAGACAATACTCCCCACCGCCACAACTACTGGCCTGACCTGTTCCCGAACCCATCACCTCCCCTACCGTACAATCGGCGACCGTACGTTCCGTACGCCCCACACACCTACACGAACACGTTTGAATCGGTTACAACCAAGACCACAATCAACACCCCACAACTACAGACACCAAAGAAGGAAGATCCCCCCACCATGAGCACTGCAATCGGCGAGTACCGTCTGTTCGTCTACGTTGTCGCCATCGAGCCCGAGAAGGATGAGAAGGGCAACTACATCGGAGCCCCTACGGTCTACGAGCAGGGACGGCAGTTCGCCAAGAATGCTGACCAGGTTCGTCTCACCGCTGCACAGAACCTCCCGAAGTCCATCGACATCTCCCGCGTGCGTGTGTTCGTGAAGGAGTTCTAGGAACCGTTTAAACAAGGAACCCCCAACCCGTGAGGGCTGGGGGTTCCTCCTTGTCGGGGGGAGAGCGTTAGAGGGGATCGGCGATCTTGGGGGTGGACTGGTGCGGGGTGACACACAGTCCGACAGCAGCGACGGAGCATCCTTCTGCGTGTGTCATGAACTTCTGACACTCCTCGCAGGTGAGGAGTTCGATCTCCCTGTCAGTGAGCGTGTGCATGTCACTAAGGTTAGTACGTCCACGATCGTGTGTCAAGCGCCCCGCGAACCTCAGCCTGGCGCTCAGGGGAGTACCCGCGCGGCCATGGGTGCTCGTGCCCACCAGTGAACAACTGACCCTGCACAGGGGTGTGGACGACGCTGTCGGCCCACTGCTCGTCGGTGACGGGAGCATCACCGAACTGCTCGCGATTGGCTAAGGTCGCCTGCTGATTGACCTTACGCTTCTCTGGAGGAAAGAACCCATCAGGCCGTGGGGTGAACTTGCCAACCTTGGATGGTCGAGGGTTCTTCGCCATTCAATCCTCCCTTAAGACCCGGCAAGCACCGGACCGCCATTGCAGACGGTCCGGTGTGCAGATACCGGATCACCTCCCGCGTAGTCGTTTAAACGCTATCTACGCGGGAGGGTTAGTCCCAAACCTGCGCTGGGTTCGGGAAGTACTGCTTCCCCTCAGGACGGAAGATACGCTCGTACTGGATGTGTCCAGCGTCACCGAATGATCCGTGCGCGAACTCACCGAGGTACTGAGGGCCTTCGACCCAAGCAGCCGACCCGACGTGTGCGCGCTGACGCAACGTCTCTTCGGGGTACTTGGTGTCCACCTTGGAGTTGCGGTTCATACGCCCAGGTGCAGGCATGTGTGCCTGCTGGATCCCGACCATGAAGTCATTCGGGACGTCGGTGTCAGTTGCGACACCTTCCTGGAAGCGCATGGGACCACGCCGCACACCATTGAAAGCCATGGCACGCTCGTACTGAGGGTACCCCTTCTCTGGGTAGGGCGGTGCAGGTGCGATGTTCTGATAAGTATCCATTAGGACTCCTGAGAGGATGGAACCTTGCTACTTGGAGTGTAGTCGTAAGGTTGCCGGGATTACGTTAATTCGGGAAGTTCTTCCAACTCCTTGAGACGGAAACCCGGAAGGTCTACCACTGACTCGTAGAGGAGGGCAGAGTCTCCCTGGGGGAGGATCCGATCGGGATCAGTAACACTGAAGTGAACTAATCCACCGTCTCGGTCGCTATAGGTAGCCCCCTTGATGTCCACACCTTGTGGGAGATCGAGAAGGTTGGCGAGAGATTCTGCTGAGAAGCGAAGTCGCTTCGGCTGGTTCTTCTTGTTGGGAGTGCTCATGCTCCAGATAGTACACCGGAGGGTTAGACCGAACGGAAGTTCCGGAGTTGTTGTCCCTGCATGTGGGCCGCTGCTGTTCGTCCCGTCAGAGAGGTCCGGTAGGGGTTGGAGAACGCGCTGGGCAGCAGCCCGACCTTCTGTGGTCCGAACTCACCAGGCGGGTTGTCCTGGGTACCGTAGATGAGGGCGCTGTTCTGTCCCCGCGTCTCTGAGGTCATCGCCCCACGCGCTGCTGGGCTGTACATGCGGCTATGGGACAACCAGGCAGCCTCCTCCCCGTGACGGTCGAACCCACGCCCTGTGGCGAGGTGTCCGTAAGCATCGTGGACCGCACGGAAGGCATCGTTGTCGTCGTTGGAGAAGTACGGGTGGCCCCCCGTGGTGGCCGTGGACATCACCGTCAGGTTGTTGTTCTCCATGACGTCCCGGCGTAACGCCGCTGGGCTGTCGTACGGGTCCTCCTTCGAGACGTTGACGTTTAAACCAGCACCACCCTTACTTACCGGTGAAGTGAGCGTTTCTAACTGCCTGTGGTTCTCTTCACGCATCGCTGCGAATGACGGGTGAGATGATGGATCATTGTCAGGAAGGTTTCCATACGCCCGCGCGATCGCGGGTCCGTGGGGACTCGCAGACACACTTCGGAAGTCACCGGGAGAAATGCGCGGGATGTCGAGTCCCGACTTCTGCACATAGGTGTTCCCAGCCTGAACGATGTTCCCCAATGGGTCAGCAGGGGCCATCTCCGGGTGCTGGGCATAGAATGACTTAAGTCTGCTGCGCATCGAACCTGTTCCTAACGACGACGATGTGTTGCAAAGGGATTTACAACTGTCTCCACTTCTGGCATCTCATCATACGTCGAAGTCATTGCAGCAATTGCCAGACTGTCCACATAGTCATCATGCGCCCCAGCCTCTTCGGGTGCTTCCACCATCATGTGGTCACCAAAGTAGTGCTTCTCGGCATCGGCCATCTGTTGGCTGAAACGCCTGTAGGTCCGGAGACGACGTGTCCAGGCATGGGCAGGCCACATCAGCATGCGGCGCTGCATGAGAGACTGGAGGTTCTTCCACCGCGCGCTCTGGGCGGGCCTGGTGGAGTCGAACTTCTCGACCTCGATGTAGGGACCCATGACGACCTGCAACCGTTCCGCAACCGCGTCACCCATCCCCTGGGCGTCCACACCGATCTTGAGCACGTTGTAGTTCTGGAGGAAGTGGTAGATCTGGGCGTACTGCTCCTCCCACTTCTCACCCGTGATCTCCAACCAGTTCAGGATCCGGTGGTGGCGGTAGCCGAAGGCATCCTCACGTTCCCAGTCCACCCAGAGCACGGTCACGACGGTGGAGTCCAGTTCACGGGCCGGGTCGATGCCCACCACAACGGGTGTGGCGTACCACTGGTCCACGATCTGCATGGACTTGTCCCCCAGGAACTCCGGGTCGTCAGGATCCAGCACAGAGGCACTGACGAACATTCCTCGGTCCAACAGCCACTTGAGGTTGTAGGCCATCTGGAACTCGTCGGACTCCTCCCCCAGTCGCTCGATCTCCTTCTTCACGAACAGGGCGTAGTTCTTGTTGTTCCGTGCACACGCACGCCAGTTGGCTTCGAAGTGATTCTGCTTTGATCCGCGCTGCACCTGACGGCGCTTGTTCAACTGGATCTGCTTGTAGAAGTCACCCTTACGGGTAGAAGGAGTACCGATCTTGACGATGGTCCCCGCGTAGAACGCCAACATGGGGTGAATGGACTTACGGACAACGGTGTCGTCGCAGTCCTGGGACTCATCGATCACCACAAGGTGGTAGGACGAACCTTCGATCTTCGCGCTGGGGTGAGCGGTCTGCTTGCGACAGAACGACCCCGAGTTCTTCAGACGGATGATCTTCCCCCTACCGCCCACCTCATCGTTGATCTCGGGGTCCAGCATGATCTCTGTGGCGTTCTCACTGGTGAGTCGATCCACGATGCGCGAGAAGATGATGTCGGAGAGGTCACCAGTCGGTGCAAAACACCCAACCCATACGCCCTTTTCGAACTTACCAAGCAGTTCAGGGAACATGGGAGCCAACTTGGGCAGGAGGATCATCATCGTGGCGACCGCACATCCCACCGTCTCGGTCTTACCACTCTGGCGTGCCTGGAGTCCTGTGACTGTCTCAGCATCCCCAGTGATTACGCTTTCGAAGATCCGTAGAATCAGGTGCTTCTGGTAGTCGAAGAGTTCGTGTCCCGCTAACTCTTCAGCGAATAACACCATCCTTGCGCAGATTTCATCGACTAGTTGTTGTGTGGACCCATCGAGGGGAATTTCTTCACCAAAGATGTCCTCATTTGTCTCGAATTCGTTTTCCATACTTGTGATTCTATTGAGAATTGACGAAGCCCCCGCCATTAGGCAGGGGCCTCGCTTAGGAGCAGCGCTGGAAGTGTAGCAGTGTTTAAACGTGGCTGGTCATCGTAACGGTCTTCCACAGTGGGGCCACGCGCCTGGTCCTTGGGGACGGTATCGATCGTAGCCCTCGTAGGCAACATTGATACCGATGTCGATCTGTTGCTCAGGGGTGGCATGGTGTGGGTAGTAGGCGTACATCTGACCACCGAACGCGTGCCACGTGGATAACGAGAACTGGATCCCTCCGTAGTACCCGTTGCCAGTGTTGATGTGCCAACGCTGCGTGCTTTCGCACTGCGCTACCTGGTCCCACTTCGCGCGGTTAGCGGGGTCATACGACCCAGGCCAATGGACCTCTACGAAGTAACGCCCATCAGGGCCATCAGGGAGGTACTGGTAGGACGTTGCGTACTTCGGCCACTCGTCAGGATTGTGACCACGGCTGTAGTGCGTTGGATTGTGCCCATACAGACAACCGTAGGTTTCACATCCGTACTCAATGGATTGCGCTTCTGCCCTCTCTGCAAACGCGAATGACACGGCTGCGGAGATCAGAAACGCCGCAACTAACAAAGCCGTTCGTAGACGGTTACTCACGTTACTGCGTCACCTCGTCTTCCCGGTCACCCTCGTGAATCGGGCAGGATCCCGTCATCACCTCACAGAGGCAGGCAGCGTTTATCGCGGCTTCCGGTGTTGTCGCAGCAGCCGCAGATGCCCCACGGTGGGAGACGAAGGTCTGAACAATGACCCAGATGTCACAGGCGGGACAGGACATGTCTCCGCACCCTTGATAGTGCGCCTCGAATGCCATCAACAGATCGTTGGGGGTGGGGGATTCACTCATACAGTCAACTCCTGGATTCTCTTGCGGTGGATCTGGTCAACTCTTTGCCGGGTGATCCCTAGGTGGTCAGCCGCCTCAGAGGACGACTTACCCGCGCGGAGGAGTTCATCGATCAGGGAATCACGTGTCTCATCAGTGGAGACTCCGTAGTCACTGAGACAGAACTTGTCGCAGAAGATGAACCCCGGCGAGTGCGGTGTCTTCGACCACGCTACTACCTTGTGGCAGACGCGACAGGTGACTGGATGGTACTCCTCAGCCATCTTCAAGCACCAGATCCAGACCGTCAATGACGTCCATCAGGTGTTCACGGGGGAACTGGATCCCACGCCCATAGGTTGTGGTGGGGACAATGAACTCCCGAATGTCCACGAGATTCACGTCATCTACGACGAGTTCCCGGATGTGGACCTCCAGGTCCGCTGAACGCTTGACCTTGTGTACGAGGTTGATTTCCATCATGGACCCTTACGGACGCTTGGACAGGTGGTAGGACGCATCACTGAGGATCCTGAAGAACCCGATGATCACGAGGGTGAAGAACCACACGGGTAGGAACCCGATGGAGAAGGCGTTGAGCAGCGCGTCTCCAGGGCCTGCTGATCCGGAGATGGAGAGGGTGAAGACGGCGAGGGCCGCGAGGGCTCCGGCGATGAGGGCTGTTCGCATGTGTGCTGTACTCTTTGTACATCCGTAGTTGTGGGGGGACATCTGGCATGGCCCTAGGCTAGCCCGCCCGCAAGGGGATGTCAACATAATCTTGCGAGCATGATCAGACAACTGTGCTACCATGTGCAAAGTCGTTTAAACGACCCGTCCAATAGCAGTAACAGAAAGACCCCCTCTACGCCCGGAGGGGGTCTTTTGTTTAGTACAAACCGGTCCGTACGATCGGACCTTCTACGCGATCTTGGAGTTCTTCCAACAGTACGACCACAGACCGGGCATCCAGGAGAGCATCCTCAAGATGGATCTTCTTCTGCTCCGGATCTCTCGTCTCTTGCATCCTTGCGAGGTTCTTCCCAATGAACGAGAGTGTACTGTCTGTCCACTGAACGAGGTCGGGAGTCGTTAGCATCTTGACGCGCCTTGACAGTCTCTTCGAAACGATCTCTAGCGCGGTCTTGCCACTCGTCTGACGCTTCTTGAACATTCGCTCGGTATTCCTTTGTCTTCAACGCTTCTGCAAAGTGCTGATCGATCTCGTCATCGTTGCGAGGATCAGCGTTAGAACCTCCCCACCATCCCACTCCGACGATCTGGCCGGGGGAGACGCGAACCGCGACGGCTCTGCCTGTCCGGTAGGGCGGATACTTCTCGTGAGCGGTTACTAGATCTACCAGTGTCTTCCCTAATGAGATCTTCTTGGGAAGAACTTGTCGATACGTGAATAGTCGTCCCAGTTCGTGCGTCTTCATAGTTACTCACTTTAGAAGTTACCTCGTCCGTACGGATAGGCGTTAAGGACATTGTTAATAAAACGACCAGGCGACGGTGCCTTCTGAAACTGGTACCACACCTGGGGAGGGACATTGTAGTACTCCCACGGAGTCCCATCCACGAAGTTCACCCGGATGATCTGGGTGTCGTCTCGATAACCGGCTTGCATCACCCGTGAGGAGTCCATGGGCTGCATGTCATAGGGCAGACGGAGATCGGACTGCACACGGCGACGGGCGATACCCGTGGTCTGGCGCGCACCGATCTCCTGAGTGAGAGATAGGCCCGGTGACTGGGCCTCATCTGCCATCTGCTCCTCAGGGCGCGTGAAGTACTTCCCCAGACGCCCGCTGGGTCGGATCTTGCGAGCCAACCCCGGTGGTGCGGGGGCGTCGGAGATGCTGTTCTCCGGACGTGCAGCGCCCCGCATCCACGGTGGGGGCAACTTACGGGCCAGTGACACTTACTCTCCTCGTGCGATTTCCAGCAGTTCCGCTTGCAGAGAAGATCCTAGCGGAGAGGGGTCGGTGTCATCAAGGTCTGCGTTGTCATTTGCGAACGAGATCTTGATGCTGGACCCCATGTCTTCATCCATGGTTGTGAGCATCCGAGTCACCACCGCGAGGACACGTGTGACACCCACCACGGAGGTGGATTGGTTGCCATCCGGAGTCTCTACGGTGATCACGAAGTTCTGTGTGTCACCGGAAGGGACGTCCCTCTGGAAGGACTTCTCTAGGTCAGGTCGATTCTTCAGTCTTGCGCGCACTTCGTCTCCGGGGGGTAGAAACCTTAGGGGTGGCAGTTCGCTTTGTGGTTGTCTTCTTCGGCTTGTCTTCTGCTTCTGGATCCTCCGCAACGGGCTTCTCCTCTTCTGGTTCCTTGAAGGGGACCATCATCAACGCTTCCCAATTAGCAGGACGGTGGGTTGTGCACGTGATGACAGGACCATGTGACTTGCGGGTGGAGATCCACTTCGCAGGGTTTAAACAGTTGGCGCAAGTAGTCATGCATCCAATCCTATCCGAAAAGCAGAAGGACCCCGGCGAACCGGGGTCCTTCCACCTAGGAGCCTGCTCCCCTACGCGCGCGAGGTCACCCCGTGCGGCTTCTCGCCGACGTTGAAGTACGCGCCGTAGCCCGTCTCGTCACCATCGCGGTCCACCATCTTGGTGCGGTCCAGGACGTCGCGGACGGCGTCCTCCAGGGCTGCACCGTAGGCGACTTCCAGGGCGGGCTTGTGCGTGCCCTCCTGGGCTGCCTGCATCAGGTCGAACTGGGCACGCAGGCCGTTGGCCGCGTCCACGAAGTCCTGCGTCTCCAGCACCGTGGGAACGCCCTTGTTGCGGGCCATGTTGTAGCGCACTGCACGCTCCACGGCCTCCTTGACGAACGCGGGCATGTAGCCCTCCATCGCCGCGTAGATCGGGTCGATGTCGTAGTGCCCCAGCAGGTGCTCGGGGACCACGGACTCGATCATGCGCTGCACACCAGGCGCGTCCAGGGCACCGATGTGGATGATGGCGTCGAGACGACCGGGGCGCACCATGCCCTTGTGGATCCGCTCGGCGTGGTTCGTGGTGAGGATCGCCATGATCTCGGTGCCCTTGGCCTGGATGCCATCGAACATGTCGAGCAGGCGGGTCACCGCGTCATCGTCACCGGACGAAGACACCGTGTCCACGTCCTCGAAGAACACCACGGAGGGCTGGTACAGGCGAGCCGTCGCCAGCGTCTCCTGGAGGTCATCCTTGCCGGGGCGGCAGTAGATGAAGGTCCAGCCGTTCTCCTCGGCCTTCTTGGCGGTCAGGAACGCACCGAGGGTCTTCCCGGTGCCGTAGGGACCCTCCAGCAGCACAGCGCGCTTGAGGGGGACACCCAGTTCGCGCAGGGTGGTGGAGTGCTCCAGCACGGACCACACGTTGGCGTTCAACTGGGTGATCACGTCGTCGGAGTAGACGATGCGGTCGGAGTCGATGGCCCGGAGGTCCAGGAACTGGGCGTTGGTCTGCCCGTCGATGGCACGGCCCCGGTAGATGCTCTCGGTGCGGAGTTCCGCCTCGATCGCCTGGAACAGCCCCTCGACGCTCTTCTGGTGCTTGCGGGGTGCCTGCACCTGCACCGCGAACACCAGACCGAAGTCGGGGTGCAGCGAGGCGGTGGTGTACAGCGAGCCCTCGTCACCCCACATCGGGATGGAGAACATCCCCCACGGGACCTGAAGCGTCTCGTTCGGGCCGATGTTGATGGTGCGCAGTTCCGGCTTGTTCTCACCGAAGAAGGAGAACGTGGACTGCGCGATGGCAGCGTTGCCGGTCACCTTCTTCAGCGCCCGCGCCAGTGCGGCAGCACCATCCCACGGGCGGTAGTTGAAGGTGCGGGAGAACTCCATCACCTTCTCCTGCGTGCTCTGGTAGTTGCGCAGGAAGTGGATCGCATCGGTGGTGGTCATGGACTCCGGGATGACGAACTCGGTGCCCCGGAAGTTCAGCGAGTCATCGGAGACGCGCCCACCTGCCAGCAACTCCAACTGGCTGAGGATGTCCTTGTCGATCTGCTGCTGGACCGTGAGCCTCTTCGGCTCGTTGATCAGGTCGGTGTCGCTCATGTTTTGCATTGCTCCTGTTCCGTGTTGCGTGTGTGTTGGTTGACTAACTAGGGGGTCGGGTTAGTCGTCCGACGTCTTCTTGGGCGTGGTCCTCTTGGCGGTCCCACCCTTGACGGGCTCGGGGCACAGACGGTACGCAGTGGCTGCGCGACCGGGTGTCCCCTCTTCTGTCTCCTCCGGACCTGCCTCCTCGACGGTGGCGTTCTCCTGAAGGTAGGCGATGGTCTTGCGGACCGTCGCCTGGGATGCACCGCTCTCGTCCGTGATGCTACGGACAGTGAACGTGCCTTCTCCCTTGGACTTGATGAGATCGATGATCTCTTCGCGGGTGACCCGGTGGGTGGGCTTGCTGTCCCCACGGTCACCACCGAATCCTGCCTTGTCGAGGACACGGGCGCTGACGCCCTCTGCCTCGAAGACCTCCCGGACGATGCCGGTCTTGTCAGCCCACGCCTTCGCGTGCTGGATGAACTGGTCCTCGAAGGACGGGGGGTTCTGCGCCTCGTGGAGCGCCTGGCGGGCCAGGATCCGCTCCATGGGGTCCTTGGCCTCCTTCAACTGCTTCTCTGCGGCCTTGACCTCGGCCTCATCGACCAGGGACTCCGGGTCGTTGATCTCTGCGAGGTAGTTACGAACCACCTCTTCGTACGAGAGTGCCGGCATGTCCGACGCTCCTTCCTGTTCCGTGTTCTCGATTGCGTCGAGGATCACGTTACTGGAGCGGGTAAGAGTCTGCAAGGACATTTGGAGAATTTCTTTCTGTAGGGGGTTGGTGTGATTGCTGTAGTCCAGTGTTCTTGCGGGTTTGGGGGGCCTGTACGAATCCCGGAATACTCCGGACGGACTAGCCCGTACAGGCCCCTGCCGTTTAAACCGGCTAGCGCTTCTTAGCCTCCTGGATCGTCACCAGCAGCCCCTTCAGTCCCTGGATCGCGTCCAGGAGCGGGTCAGTGGAGGACTGTCCTGCGTCGGACTTCTCCTTCGCATCCTTGAGATGGTCCTTCACCGACTTCAGGGCCTCCTTGACGGAGTCCTGCGCCTGGAGCGTGCGGGTCACGACCTCCACATCCTCACCAGCCAGATCGGCGATCAGGTGGTAGTCCTTCCCGTGGACTGCGGCCTTCATGACCAACTCGGCCATGGTCGAGGACCGGTCGTCCAGGTGACCCAGGTGGGTTGCCATCTCCCGGATGTCCCCCCGCACCCAGGCATCCATGGCTTCCATCGCCTCGTCCACGAACGCGCGGGCGATGGCCTGGCGAGTCTCGATGTCCTCGGGAGAGAGGATCGTCTTGTAGTTCACTGCGGGATTGCTCATCTTAGGTAGGTTCCTCGTGTCAGGGGGTCAGGGTTCGGGACTGCCCGATCACCGTTTACGGCGAACAGGTCGCTTGCGCGGGGTGGTGTTCGCCTTCTTGGGCGGCTCTTCTGCTTCGTGGCATGAGCAAGCACACGGGACGTTCTTCGCGATGGCGTGCAGGTGGCACGTGTTGTGCATCATCTGCTCGCACCACCAGGTGCTCCGTACCCGTGTCGTCTCGCTGGTAGCCATCTGCGGGTTACCTTAGGCGATCGGGCAGGGGGCGGCAAGGACATCCCCCCAGATTTCTCAAGAATCTGGTTTAACGACGTTTAAACCGGCGTTAGATCCGCCGCCAGCCGTCCTGGGGAGCCTGGTCGTGGCCCTCCAGACCCCAGTCCTTGGTGGACATGACGTGGGCTTCGACCTCGCCCTCACCGCGCGTACGCATGGCTGCAACACGGTGGTTTCCGTCCACGGCCCACAACTTCCCGTTGCTGTCCTCCAGCATCCAGGGCTTGTTCTGGATCTCCTCGTGGCGCATGGAGTCGATGGAGTGACGACGGTGTCCCTTGACCAGGTCCACGGCTGCTGCCTGCCCTGCGGCCTGCTGCGGCTTCACCGCACGTGCGAACTGCTGGGGGCTCATGTTGTCATTGAAGTCCCGAACAACGTCCTCAGTGCTCACGAGATCGCTGGCGGGCTGATTGTCGATGTCCTCGTAACCCCGCTGCCATGCGCTGTTCTGGCGGTCGGTGGCGAGGCTCTGCCCGTCGTTGGCCTTCTTGTGCTCGTAGTTCGCCTGGTACGCCTGGAAGTCACCGTTGGCCTGCGCCAGGTTGTCCTTCAGACCGTCCTTCATGTCGCGCTTGTCGTAGCGGTGCTCCACCTCACCCCACTGGTTCGCGATCTCGATGTGGGTGCCACTGAAGGCTGACGCGCGCTCGGTCGCGTTGTCGTACTCCGACCCCCCGTACTGGCCCATCCCGCTGTTGATGGTGGCCGCAGTGTGCTCCGCAGGCTGCCCGGTGTAGATCGGGGTCCCGGCGCTGATCTTCCGCGTCGGCGCGCTGGTCCACTTGCTCACCACGTCAGGGTCGTTGATGTTTGCACCACCGACGGACCAGTGACGTTCCGGCATGGCACTGTCATAGACCATCCCGTGTTCGGTGTGCTCCAACGGCTTGGGGTCCAGCGCATCATCACTGCGGTACGGGCCGATGTTGGTGTCTAGGTCCATCATCAACTGACCGGTGACCTGTCCAGTGCGTTGCACGTTGGGTCCGGGATCGTAACCCGCGTCACCTGGTTCCGGAACGACAGAAGCGCCCACTGCGGACTTCGCAGGAGCGCTCATGCCGGGGAAGGATAGTTGGCTGAACTGTGGACCATGAACAGAAGACATGTACCCAGTCTACGTGTGTTGTTGGATGAACTCCCTCATTTCTCGAATGTGTCCCGGAGTGATCCCGTAGTTAGCGGTGGGACGGATGAGAAGCGCTTCGGGGAACACTTCCTTGGCCTTCCGTGGGATGTCCACGTCATCAATCCAGATGAACGGTTCACCTTCCCTGAGGTACCGGTGCTGGTACACCGCAGTGAACTTAGCCATCCGGTCGTAGTGCTCATAGTCGAGTGGCAACACTCCGGAAGCCTCGATACCAGTCATGTTCTGGATCCAGACTTCCGCGTCGTGCTGCCAAGTCGTGACCCAAAGCACATTTAGGCCCAAACCGTTTAAACGCTCGACCATGTCAGGTGACCACCGGATTGAGAAGTCTCCATCAACCGGGTGGGCGATCTGTACCCGCCACTGCTCCCAGGTGTTGGGGTGGTTCTTGCTAAGGGCGTTCACTACCCCATCGACGTCGAGATACAGATCCATGACGATCAGTTCACCAGTGCGAGAATGCGGGGCTTGAGGTTGGTAGCGGTGGGGTTGATCGCCACGATTTCTTCCCAGAACTCCGGGTTCTTGCTGGCCTCCCACTCCTTGAAGTCCTCGTAGGACAGCGTCTCGTCGGGCTCCATCCCCTCATCGACGGCCCAGTTGAAGAAGTCCTCCAACACTGCGGCCATCTGCTGGAAGTTGTAACCAGAGTCGTTGAAGTCCGCGAACTCCTCCGCGACACCTTCGCTGATCCCGACGGAGTCCAGTACCTCGGGCGGGGGCATCTCGATCCATGGGTTGAGCCCATCGGCTGCGGGGATGAGGTAGTAGAGGTCGTCGGACGGGTCGTTGTTCTCACATGGCTGCCATGCTGGTTCGATGGTCATCTCGGCCAGGACACCCAGGCAGCAATAGCCCTCGGGATCCTGGAGACGACCTGTGGTCTGTGGATAGTCCCCGCTGCGGAGGGAGAGGATCCACTCCCGGCGGGTCTGTGCGATGGAGTTGCTCATGCACCCAGTGTGACGGACAAAGCGTGCGTTTGCCAGACTTTTTTTGGACGTTCTACCCGCATGACAAGACCCCGCCTGACCGGAGTCTGGCGGGGTCCTGGACCTGTTAGATCAGTTGGGTGTGCTGGTGCAGAAGGTACTTCCGCGATCGATGACCGGCGCGGCTTCCCGCGTGGTGGTGATCACTGCGGTGTCCCCGAAGCAGAGGACGCTGAGGTTGGGGTACTGGTCTGCGTTACGCAGGATGATGGCCTCATCGGGGTCAGTGACCGGCACGCCCTCTAAGTCGGAGTAGGGCTGCACTGCTTCACACCCAGCAGCAAGGACGAGAAAGGCGACGATCAGAAGGATCCGACGCATCAGAAGTCCTTGGGTTCTGCGCAGACTTCCACCGCGATGTCGGTGGGGATCTCACCACCCGTGAGGTGATCGTAGGGCTGGACGAGGTCGGGGGAGGACTGCATCACTGCTGCCACGACGCCGACCTTGTTCTCTTCGTAGTCCTCCAGTTCAACGTTGTCCAGTTGCAAGACCTTGATGCCCTTGTGGATCGCGTTGTGGAAGGAGTCAGCGTAGACGACCACGCTGATGTTGGTGGTGATGGAGACGGGGGTCATCTCCCCGTTCTCGTCCTGGGTGGCGACGTCCACCGTGAAGAGGTGGCTGACGTTCCACTCCGCGAGGAGTTCCTGTTGGGTCGGTTCGGATGTTGGTGGGGCAGGTGCTTCGGTTGTGCTCATGCACCTGAGGCTACTAGGCATTCGAACACCTGTCCAGCCCCATCTCGGGGACTTTCTGGGGCAACGCTAAACCGCCCCCACGTTAGGTGTAGGGGCGGTTTAAACGGGGATGGAGTTAGAGGTACTGTCCCATCCGGACCTCACGCTCGGACTCGACATTCGCGCTGTGGTCGTGGTTGGGGTTCCCACATCCACCCTCCTCCGCACGACGCTTGACTTCCGCCATGAGCGCGGTGTACGCCTCTGCGATGTCCTGCTCATCCGCTGTGGGGAGGTGTGGCTCCAGGTGCGACTCACCGTCCTGATCCAGCAGGGTCATGCTGGTGACCAGCAACTGCATACGCACCATCGCGGTGCTGACGATTTTGGCAACCGTCTCGTGCAGTGCATCATCGGTGTCGGTGTTCATCTGGGACATGGCCTGGGTGACCAGATCCCGGATTCCGTCTTCTCCGAAACGCGCGATCTCATCGCGTTCCATGACCCGGAAGGGGGTCATCCACATGCTGGTCTGTGCGAGTGATTCCCCGATGTGGTTGAGGAAATCCCTCTCTGACAACTTCTTGGTAACTGTGAACTCGTCCATGCGGTAACCGTACTCCTCCCCCCGCTCCTGTGCAAGGGATCGTGTTGAATTTCTTGCTATTCCGGTGTGTTTCTCTGACAGAAGACGACGAACTCCGGGGTCAGTTCTGACGTGCTGGAGAAGTCGGGGTGTGGGATCTGGACACAGGTACGCCCGTCCACGTCCACCCACTTGTGCCCCGGAGGGTCGTTGAGGTGCAGGTAGGTGACCCCTACGATTATCGCGCCGACAACTGCCAGCCCCAATACCATGAGGATGTACCCGAACCTCTCGTTCTTGTCGATCCCAGTGCGATTTCCCTCCCGGAATCCCTCGTCGTAGGCCGTTGACACGTCGGTGCGTGTGTACAACTTCCCGGCTTCGTCCCAGTCGGCGTGGATGCCCATCGTTTAAACCGCCTTGACCTTCTCGGCGACCTTGTGGATGTCCCTCTCCACCTTCATCGCGTTGATCGCCACCTTCACCCTCTCATCGGCCAGGAAGGCATCCATCTCCTCCGGGTTGGGATTGTGAATCATGACCTGGATGACGGGCTTGCCCTTGTACTCGATGTCTCGCGGGACGTACCGCCCGTAGACCCCCAGGCTCAAGCACCCGGAGCAGATCGCCAGATCCCCCGGTCCGGGGATCGACTCCTCCTGACCGGCGACCTGACAGTCCGCGATGGCATCGCAGTGCGGACAGATCGACATGATGGCGCTGTTCGCGAACAGGGCACGTACTTCATCGGAGAGATCACGGAGGTGCGCCATCAGATGCCTTCCTTCACCAGGCGGGACTCAGCCTTGATGATGTCGTACCCCGTGACCTCGTCCGGGAGTCCGCAGATGGTGTCGTTGCTCCACTGCTCATCGAACCACCCCTCGATGTCGGTCTTGGTGGGCTGGGAGGTGCGCTGGAACTGCACGACCAGCGTGACCTCGTAGGTCGGGTAGATCGGACCGATCTCCTCGGCGAGGACCCGGCTGACGACGTCAGCGGCGTAGGCATTTCCTTCGCCCTGCACCAATTCGGGAAGATCGCGAAGGAGTTCTCGGAACTCCTTGTTCTTCTTCTCCAGATCGGCGATCTGTACCTCTAACTCAGCCTTGGTGGGCACGGTGCTACTCCTTGTCCAGTCGGATCTTCATGTCGATGTTGGATCCCAGGGTGACGCACCTGCCCTGACGGGCGGGGAGCGACACCCGCAGGTTCTCCTGGTGGCCCATTGGTGTGGTGCGGGACAAGAGTACGGTGACCTCGTCCTCTGTGTCGAGGGAAATCTCGGTGACCCTGAAGCGAAGTGTGATGTCCATGTACGGGACTCTAGGGCCTCCGCAAGGGCTTGTCAACGGAAACTTGCGATTATCCCTCAGTTTCTTCGATCAGGGTTAGCAGTTCTTCGAGTTCCCTGACCTCCACAAGCACAAAACGACGCCCTCGGGTCTTGAACACGGACAGCCTCTTGCGTAGGCGGGGGATAAGATCTTCATTCATTCGACAGCCTTTTGGGAAAGCGAAACCCCCTTTCCTACAAGTTTCTGTGGAGAAGGGGGTTTCGTTTAAACACCTCGAACGAGGATCTGCCAACCAAAGGTCAGGAGAAACCACGCGAGGACGATCTTGCTGTTGGAAAGGTTAGTGGGGTACACATCAATACATCCTTCGATCTCATGTAGTGGATCACATTAGAAGTGTACCCAAGGATGCGAGGGTAAGTAAACTAGACCATCTGTACTAGGTCTTCCCAGTCATCAACCCACGGACCATAGTGCTCGTGTTCCGCTATCTCGAACCCCATCTCCTGCCGCGTGAAGTACCACACCTGGTCGGGGTCGATGTTGCCCAACTGGTAGTACTGGTCACGGGGGATCAGCGCCTTGGTGTTCCCGTCGATGCAGAATCCGCTGTCGCTTTCCAACCAGGCGTGCCAGTAGCGCAGCCCCTTTGCCTCACCACCACGTCTCAGCGGGATCCCGTGGGCAACTCGCCAAGATGTTCCTGGGGGAAAGTCCAGAAGCATCTCCACGGTCGTCTCGAAACACCTCCCTGACGCCATCTACTCGTCCCCGGAGTCCGGCAGGATAACGTTCGCGGCAGCGGCCAGTCCCATGGAGAAGCCGACCTCATCGTTGTCGCCTCCCACACGTGCGGATCCCAAACCGGCGTTGATCATCTGGAGCACGAACGCGAATGACGCTTCTGCGATCTCGCGGTGGTAGTCGATGGTGAGATCGACACCCATTGCCTTGAGTCGGGCGGTCAGTTCGTCAGCCAGTTCTGGGGGGAACCCCGCGCCGATGGTGGACTCCTTCACCTCGCGGATCAACTGTCGGTTCACTACTGCGGGGTCGGTGACCTGCATCTCTTCCTCCTATTGTTGGGGTCGGGTCACCACGAGGATGCCACGCCAGGAAGGGGAGTGCAAGACCCTGTCAAACGTTTCTTGCAGCGTTTAAATGGTGCGCGGATCCTTCGCGGTGGCAAAGCAATCCGCTGCGACGTACAACCACACACCCATGCTCAGGATGTTCGCCTGGTTGCCCTGGAACAGAGGAACCATCGATGTGGTCGCCCATGTCAGCGCCGCAGCAAGTTCGATCACCGCAGCCAACCTAATGGTGTTCGGAGAGCGTCGTGCGGCCCCGATGATCATTAACGCTCCCATGAGGCTTTGTGCACCCCCAATAACCTCCTGGGGTACCACGCTGAACAACAACTCGTGAGAGGGTGTCGCAATCAGAATGTCCGGTGCGAACGCAACAGCAGCACCAATGATTAGTAGAAAGACACCAAGGGGAATAGACGGTGGTAGGGAACGCAAGGTAATGCAACTCCTTTAGTGGGGTACACGGTAGGTGCAGTTTAAACGTGTACCCCACCACAGGGGTGTTACCGGAGGGTGGCGTGGTGTGTCGCCAGGTTCAGGACGCCTTCGGTGAGCCAGTCCTCCCCGTCCTGTCGTGCGAGCGCCACCGTTGAGGGGAAGTCGAAGTTGCACTCCTGGGCCTGGTTGAACTGCTCCTCGGTGATGGGCCACACCCTGCTGAGGTGTGTGGACCCCAACTCACCGCGTGTCTCCAGCGGGGAGTAGGCGTTGCCGTAGACGTACCCTCGTGCGAAGGCGTCCCGCAGGGCCTCGTCGGAGTACGCGGCCTCCTCGGGCTCGGCACCGGACTGGATCTCGTTGGCGTTGGACTCGCTGAAGGACTGCGCGCGGCCGAAGATCACGACCCCGTAGTCGCCCAGCCGGGGGCTCATCCAGAAGCGGGTGCCGTCCTCGGGCATCTCGTCTGCCATGGTGATGCGGCGCTGCTGCTCGTGGAGTTGGGAGAGCGCCTGGATCTCCGCTTCGCGCATCTTGGCGAAGTACTCCTGAAGTTCTTCCTCGGTGTTGAATGATGTGATGTGGTCCATGCCCCAGACCCTAGACGGTCTGAGGCGGGGATGCAAGTGTTTCTTGAGAAATTCTTGCTGCGACCCGGTGTTAAGTTAACACCGCGCTGTTAGGAGCGGTCCCACAGACGGTTCCCCGGCAGGACCGAGGTGTTGAACTTCGCATCGGCGTGGATGCTGGGCGACTTCCACTGCTCGTGCGCGTAGGGGTTCGGACGTCCGTTGTCGAACTGCTCCTCGTTGATGTTGGGGATCTTCAACTGGGTCGTCTCGTTGGAGTCGCTGTCCAGCCAGGTCGTGGCACCAGGACCATCTACCTGAGTCCGCGCGGGGTTGGGGACGGTTCCCACGTGCTGCATCTGATTAGGATCCGCCCACAGCGAGGTCGAACCGGGGTCCTCGTAGTCGTTCTCATACGGCTGAGGGTTCTCAGGGGCCTCGTCGGGCCAGTTCTCCAGCATGTCGGAGGTCCCGTGCCCGTAATCGACGTCAGGCTTGACCTGCCAGTGCTGCATGTACTTGCGCGGGGGAGAGGCGTGGCGGGGTGAGGGCCAGCCCTGGGTGTTCGCGCCACCGACATGGACCTGGAGGTGCTTCTCGGATGTCCGCTCCGCAGCCGCCTGCTGGGACCCGAAGTGCATCCCCCCACCGGTCATCCCACCCAGATCCTCACGCGCGCGGAAGGTAGGGCTCTCGGAGGCGTGATACCAGGTCTGGTCATGGCTTTGCACACCACTGCCATGTGGCACGAATGGTGTCGGCGATGCCTTTGGCATTCCAGGGAATGAGAATTGGCGGTCGTTTAGGGCCATGGAGTGAGTTTAAACGAACGCGCGATTTCCCGGTTTCCAAGTCGCCCTTCGGGCGACGACCCGAGGATTTTGCGTTTCGGCGTCCTCTATCCCCATTCTCCTGCGTCTACTCTGTCTACCAAGAGAAGATCTTCCTTTTTCCGCGCGTTACTCCCATTCTCCGCTGCGGAACTTCAAACCGCGCACGACGCGCCCGTCTCCGTACGTGCCGTTGTCCAACCACTCGGTCGGAACTCGTCCGGCCACCTTCATGTTGTTGGGGGAGGTCAGCAGAGAGGTGTTCCCCTTGTCCTCGACCGCGTTTGTGTACTGGACCCCGAACTTCCCCGCTGCGACTCCCTGGATCATCTCGTTCAGCCGCCCGCGCTTCTGCTCGAAGATCTTGGGGTGTGTCTCGCTCTTCCAGTGCCACGAGGGTTGTCCAACCTCGCGAGACGCCCCCATCTCCACCATGTTGGCTTCCATGTCATTCAAGGTACGGGGATACACCTCGCCGACGTTCTCTGCGAGCAGCGTCTTGTCAGAGGTAAACGCACGTGAGCGCTGTACCGCTGCCTTCATCGTCCCGAAGTGCGCAGGCGTCGGTCGTAAGTCGAATCCGCCCCTCCCGGCGTGGAACATCGCGTTGCGACCCTCCAGGAAGTCCATCGCCTGCTCTGTGTCGAGATCGGGAATCTCAAACGGTAGGTGACTCTGGCGCGAATTCTGTTCCATTGGAGCAGTTTAAACGACTGCCCCTAATTCGCGCGGTCTTGTCCCGCCTGTACTGAAGGCCCGCTTACCGCCCGATCCATGCGACGGTCAGCCCGGTCGCCCTGCCCGCCCGGTTTCCGGTTGCCTTATGGGAAAGTCCCCGGCCCGATTTGCCCGCCGCTTTACCGTAAGACGGTTTACGGCTCCCCTAGTGCCCCTGAGACAAATCTCGTTCTTGCCCGGCCCACCCCCGGACGATTTGACTTTAATGATGGGGGGGTCGAAAAAGTCGATTTGTCCTGATTTCAGCCGAAAAAGGACGATTTGACCGGATTTCACCCCAAATTCGGACGGTTTTCAGTGCGAATTCGAGCAAGCACCCGCCCCAGGTTGACATAAGGGCTATTATGCGCGCGGTTTCCGCCCCGGATCACAGGTTTTCATGAAAGTCAAGCGAAATTTCATGGTTTTGGGTCTTGACTTTCCTGAAATGTTACAAATTTCGAGTTTTGTCACACGAAAAAAAGACGATTTGCCCCCCAAAACGGGATTCGCGGGCGTTTTGTAGTTTGGCAGCGGGTGAAGTGGCCAGACCTCAGGGGGACAGATCGTCAGGGGTAACAAGTAACAGGCCCACGAAGTCACCCAACTGTTAGCCACCAGCAAGCAGGGGACACCGCAGGCAACACATCGACAGTCTTTCCCTCTCCCTCTTGACTCTCTCCCTCTCTATGTAGTAGGGGGAGGATTTCCCTGGCGCGCGGGTTTGGTCAACGAGGGGGATGTCAAGGGGTAGGCGAGGATCAGGACGATGTGTCTTTCCCCCTTGACTAGGGAGAGTTGGTGTGCTCTCCACCCCGCGCGGGTTTGGTCGCCTGGTGGGTGCGTAAGGGTTGTGATTCCACTACCCATCTGGGCACGTGCTGCGTTTAAACGCCGTGAGTTTTCGTCACACCCCACTTGCACATACACCGAGATTTGCAAATACCTGCTATCGATCGAACTGGTCATCTACCTTGGTGGTCAGTGCAGAGGTGTCAATGGGCTCGTCTAACTCACGTGCTTGTTCCCCTACCTTGCTCCCGAACAGGCGTGATAGCACTCCTGCATTGGCGCGGGTTTCGACGTTGATCTTCAGGTAGTCGCGGTTGTCCTCGATGTCCTTGGCGATCTGCATCACCTTGAAGAACCTGTCCATCTCGCTGCTGATGTTCGGGTCTGGGTAGCCACCTTCGAGTTGCTCAATGAAGCGACCGAACATGACTCGTTGTCCCTGGATCTCCAGGAGCGCACTGAGGAATCGAGATACGTCATCTCGACTGCGCAGTTGGATGGGGATGTCGAACGCGCACTCGCTTCCTGGATCGAACTCGGGGCACTTGTCACTCAGCGCGCAGTTGTCACACGCCAGCAACTGGCGACCACTGGGGCTGATGCGATCAACGTTCTTCGTCCCCCCGTGCTCCTCATCTGGCACCTCTTCCTGGGTGACTGAGAGGATGGGCAAGATGCTCTTGGCGCGCGGCTTTGGCTTTCGTGATACAGGCTTGTCGAGATCGATCAGGTTGAGGGGCATCTCCTCCCCCATCACAAGTTCTGATAGGTCCAACTGAGACAGGTCATCTTCAGACTTGAGTGGTGCAATACCTACTACCGCATTCTCACTGTCCTGGGCCAATGCGCTGTACGCCCTCACAGCAAGCGCTGCGATGCCGTCCTTGGCATCCACTGCGCTGGGCTCCAAACCGACCTTGTGAGCGAACTGACGCGCTCTGCGGATGCCCTCCTCGTGCTCGTCCTTGGAGTGGCGGCGGATCTGCTGGCCGTCCCAGTAGATGATCTCCCCGTGGCGCATCGGGTTGGTCCAGGCGCTGTTGCTGACGCTCTCCAGGGGAAACGCGCTCAGAGCCTCCATGTCGGCGATTCCCAGCCCGTGCAAGTGGACATCCCGGACCGTGCGCAAGAACGCCGCAGCGCGTGGATCGTGCAGTCCTGCGGCGGTCACAGCGACCCGGTGGTAGGTCACACACAGGCGCTTGAGTTCGTCCAGCCCGTAGCCTGGCTTCCACACCGGGCAGAACTTCCCGGAGGGCAGGTGATCCCAGAACTCCTCGCGCCAGTCCAGAATGCGGTCGTACTCGGCGTAGGCGTCCACCTCGATGGCGAAGTCCATCTCCTGGACGTTGGCCTCCACCAGGCCGTGCAGCGCACCAGTGGCGATGTCCAGGGATGCGGGGTCGCGGTCCTGGGGGTTGCCTGCACCCACGATCACGAATGCTGAATCACCCAGGCGAGAGCGCAGGTCATAGGGCTTGGTCTTTGGGATACGTGCCCTGATGCCCCACCACGACACCGCGATTGTGTCAGTGTGCTCTAAGAGGATCTTTCGGAAGGTTGGGTTCTCCCCACCCTGCTGGTAGATGCGCATTTGATTGTGTTCCATTCGTTCGTTGTCCGAGACACGATCGTACTAGAACAACAACAAACCCCCCGCCGATGTGGCTGGGGGGCTGTTGGGTGCTCTTGTTCTAGAGGTAGATCACGCTCACGATCTCGTCGTAGGGCATCTCTTCCTCGACTCCCATGGAGTCGTCGTCGTCGTACCAGGGCCTCACGATCATCCCGTCGCCCTCGGCGCGGATGATGAAGTAGTCACCCATGCGCTCCTGCTCGGCGCGGACGATGGGGTCGTCCAGGTCGTCGTCCAGGCCCCGCAGGTAGGTGATGCGCACTACGCTGCGACCGGCGAACAGTCGTCCGAAGAGATCTTCCAGGGGCATCTCAGTGACGTCGATGGTCATGTGGTGGTCGGTGGTCAGGTACATGTTGCTCGTGCTCCTCAGGTTGTGGTTGGTGATGTGGGGTGGGGAGCGTTTAAACCCTGCTCCCCGAAGGGTCATTACCTAACGCCCGTGGCGCTCCATCATCTTGGTGATGACCTGGCGGGTGACGCTCTCCTCGTCCTGGTCCTCGCTGATCTCGCCGCGCAATGCCAGGGCCTCGACGGTGCGCTTCTTCCCGATGATGGCGAACAGGTCCTCATCGAAGGTGTCAGCAGCCAGCAGCGAGACGACCTCGGTGTGGTCGGCGTTCTGACCGGGGCGGTGGATCCGGGCCTCGGCCTGGTCAGCCTCCATCGGGGTCCAGCCCTGCTCCACCATCAGCAGCGTGTCCGCAGCCGTCATGGTGATGCCCTCACGGGCGGCAGCCAGGGAGCAGACCGCGACCTGGACCTCGCCCTTCTGGAAGCGATCCACCGGGCCACCCTCGTCGGTGGCACCCTTGCCGGTGTTGATGTGGACGGTCTTGATGCCCTTCTCCTCCAGGTGCTCCACCAGTCCGTGCTGAACGCTCTTGTGGGTGGCGAAGATGACCAGTTGCGCGTCGGGGCGGGAGGCGAGGAAGTCGTCCACCCAGGCGATGGCCTCGTTGATCTTGGCCTCGCCAGCCAGGCGCTTGAGGGTGCCCATGCGCACCAGCACCTCGGCGCGGTAGTAGCCCTCCAGCGCGTCCTCGCCGCCGTGCTCCACCAGGAAGCGGACCATGTCCTCCTCGGCCTGGCGGTACTTGCGCAGGTCGCCGTTCAGGTTCAGTTCGATCGTGTCACGACGCAGCGCGGGGAGGTCGGTCAGCACCTGGCTCTTCTCGCGGCGGATGTAGCAGGTCGCGCGGAGGGCGTCGTTCAGGACGGGCATGCGGTTGAGGTCGGCGACCCACTTCTGAGCGGCCTCGTCGTAGCGCATGAACGTGTAGCGGAACGCCTTCTTCAGGTTCTTGGGGTCGCGGGGGTCGCCGTAGATCTTGCCGCCCGCAGCGCGGATGACGTCCACCAGGCGGTCGGTGACGTACAGCGCGGACATGAGGTCTTCCGGGTTGCCGTTGGAGATCTGGGTGCCGCTCAGCATGATGCGCATTCTTGGTGCTCCTCGTGGTTGTGGTTGGTGGTCGGGTGCGGTTGGGGGCTGAAGCGTACGACAGATCCGGGGGGCTCGCAAGCCCTTCTCCATGATCTCTTGCGATCTCTTGCAGGTCGTTTAAACGGCCTGGGAAAACGCGCTGAGAGGCGTTCTGCGGGCTTGCAGCCGGGGGAGGGTGGGAGCGTGCCCTGCCCTCCCCCAGCGGCCCCTCAGGGCCTAGCCCATCTGCTCTGCGAGCATCTCCACGGCCTGGGCGCGGATGCTGGCGCGCTTGCCGTCCATCAGGGTGCCGTGCTTGATGCGGTGGCACTCGTCCACGATCAGCGAACCCTTCGCGTCACCCTTCCAGTCGATGATGGCCGGGACCCACTCGGCGATGCTGGCGTCGGAGATGACGACGACGTCCACGTCAGCGGGGATCATCCACGGGGTAGCACCCTCGGCCACCATGATGTTGCGACCGGGGACGATCTTGTTCCACTCGCGCTTCCAGTTGCCGCGCACCACCGGGGGGCACACGACGACGGCGGGGAACTCACCGCTCATCTCGACGGCACCGATGGCCTGGGCGGTCTTGCCGACGCCCATCTCGTCGCCCAGCAGCACGTCGCCCAGGTCCACCATCTGGCGGATGCCAGCGTTCTGGTAGCCGAAGAACGTCCACTCATCCGACTGCCCGTCCAGGACGACCTGCTCGGCGTCGTCAGCGGAGGACATCGCGCGGTTGCGCTCCATCTCGTCCTCACGTGCCTTGTCCACGTCGGCGCGGGCGTCCAGGGCCATCTTGACCTCGGCCTGACCGTCGAAGTGGTACTCCACCATGAACTCCAGGGTGGAGGGGCGCAGGGGCAGCACGTTG
>Ga0100403_1001073_pt1 | contig 25814 bp, 39 predicted proteins | sample CryGeymet201501t_FD_83663 | JGI IMG/M metagenome (GOLD analysis project Ga0100403, IMG submission 83663) | Groundwater microbial communities from Crystal Geyser aquifers in Utah, USA - Crystal Geyser metaG 2015-01t | ecosystem: Environmental > Aquatic > Deep subsurface > Groundwater | place... | reverse complement strand
GTAGGAGCGATTGCTATGGTAGAACCTTCACCCACCCCCGGTCCGACCTCTGGGGGTAATTTGTTCCCAATTCCGTGGCACCCCTTGTGTGTGTGTGTAGCTGCCTTTTTTTGAGAGAGTTCGAGAAGGTACGGGAGAATATAGGAAGATTTTCACACACACATGGGGTGTAGGGAATTAATGGAACTAATTAGAAGATTTTTTTCTATATTATACCTATAGCAACACTTTACGCCTTTGAATTAGTTCCCATTAGTTCCGCGCCCGTCACTTCACATGTATCTATATTAATGAGATAGTTCCGCAATTTGTTCCTAATGATAACGGACTATCAATAAGCTGTCAGAAGTTTTTATGGTGGTAGCCCGCGAAAAGCCCCTACCCGCATAATTACAGGTAGAGGCTATGGTAGGCGTGACTGGCGGCGTTTGGTCTTAGCAGTCCTGACTTGGCGCGATGGCTGCCATCAGCCCTGCCCCCCCAGTGCCATCACTTCGCACATGATCCCACAGTCGTCTGCGATTGGCGGCTCGTTCCGTCCGCGCTCTGGATCGAGTTCATCGAGATAGACGCCGTTAATGCAGGTTGCGCCACATTCGCGCTCCATTGCCGCCCTGGCCGCGAACACCTCCGGGAAGTCAACCCGTATCCTGTTCCAGTAGCCCATGCCTCCCTTCACGCAGCCAACACAGTTGTTGTTGCGGTAGCCCAGCTCGTACATCGCCGGACGCCGGATTCCCGACGCCCGCAGGATTTCATGGGCCTCGGCCTTGCTGATCGATTGCTCAATCAGCGGGAATCCGTGATTGAATTCCGGCATTGCCGATTGCAGGCGTTCAGCACGACGCGTCTCGCTGCAATCGAACCCCCACACGTATGTGATCGGCATCTGCGCAACGATCTCTGGCTGTTGTTCCCACACCTGGCGGACGCGCCGCTTCAGCACTCGGGTGCACTGTGCACCCGCCGGACCGTTGATGTATCGCCCCATGCGGATCGCGCCCTCTACGCTGCTGGCCTCGGCACTGCGCAGCGCCTCGATCCTCATCCGGAACCACGTCGCACAGTCCGCCTCGAACCGCGCGCTATCCGCGTGGTGATCATCAATGTGAATCGACAACACACGATCCACGCGATCTATTTCCAGCATCGTTGCCACTGCCGACGACACCCCGCCACTGAACCAGGACACTACCATCAGCCCTGCCCCCCCTTCCGCATCGCCGCCGCATGCGCTACCAGGTCGGCGAGTTGGAAGCCCAACTCTCCGCTGTCGGGGGCGTCATCGGCGGCGGTACCGGCGTAGGTGGCGGCGTAGGTGGCGTTGGCGTAGGCGGTGGCGTAGGCGGCGTAGGCGGCGCGGGCGGCAGGCGCGTAGGCGGCACGGGCGTCGGCGGCGGCGCGGGCGGCCGACGCCCGTGTGCGGTCCTCACCGGATAACCACCGTTCCGCCCATTCGCGAGTTGCCTCGCACGGCAGACAGTGCGTGCGTACGGCGCGTTCAACCGTGGCGGCCTGTGCGGCCGCAATATGCGGGCCGTGCAATCGCCACAACGCCCACAAGCGGTCTCCGAGCGGGAACGGGCTGGCGGCGATGTCGGCGACGGTCACGGTCTCTCGACCTGCGAACCAATCGACGATGGGAGTCGGGTCTTCATAACAATGCGGGAGTGCGAGTATGTCAGCGAGTGTGTAGGTAATCATTTCTCGGTCATCCCTTTCGTTTGTTGGTCACGTTGCCAATGTAGGCATCGGTGGCTTTGCAGTTTTCGCAGTCGCAATCGCGAGGATCGTATCCCCAATCACGGTCGCTATCCAAGGGCATTCCGCATGCCGCCACGGGCTCTTGTCCGGGCCGGAAATGCACGATGATCGCCTCGGCAGGGGCTTGGTGAAACATGGCGCATTGAGTTGGGAATCCATCTTCCCCAGTGGGCCAGAGGGTATCAAGCGCTGCCTTCTTGGTGATGGCTTCGGCAGATTGATCTTGTGCCATATCGCGCTGCTGGTAGTTCCATTGTAGGTGCAACCACACGACTGCGCAAATGCGGTCGCCACGCCCATGTACACAGCGGCTGCAGTAGCGTTCTTCGTAAAAATCGCCTTCGTCACCATTGGCGAAATAGGCCATGCGTCATTCCTCCTGGGATGTGCCACGTTTCGATGATCTTGGTCACATTGCCGGTCATGGTTTTGTTCCTTTTGCTGCGGCTACCAGGTCGGCGAGTTGGGCCTCTCGCTCGGCGGCGGCGTCGGTGGCGGCGTATCGCTCGCAATCGCGAGGATCCGAGCGCCGGGATCGGACCGGCGGTTGGTTACTCGGCTTCTCCGGCGGCGGCGAGGTAGAGGGCTTCAGTTATGTCGTCCGTGTCGGCATCTGCCCACAGCGAGTTGGCGCCAAGGCAAATGGCCCAGCGGTTGTTGATGCGCATGACTGTGCGCTCGCGGTCCAGCTTGTATGCCTTTATCGGCGTGTCCGGCATCTCGATCTCTTCCGCCATGTCGGGGGGGAGCCAGTAGGGGACCTCGATGTGCCACGTTTCGATAATCTTGTAGTCCAGGGCACAGGCGTATTGCAGGGCGGCGGTCCAGTCCGCGTCTTCGATGCTGTCGAGATGTGGCGTTGTGTAGTCGGTGTTCTCGCAGTAGGTTGCGTCGTAGCCCAGTTCGTTCAGGTGGTGCACCAGCAAGCGGGCGTGGTATTGCGTCGCGTCCTGCCCCAGATGCTGCTCGTTGATTTTCAGGCTCATTTTCTTCGGTCCTCTCGTTGTGTTTTCGGCTTGGGCGTCGTGCCCTTGCTCTACATATACAATAGCCCAAAGATCGGAAAGTACAAGAGAGTTCCGGAAGATTATTTGATGATTCTCAAGCTTTTTTCGTAGTCTGTGGCGGCGTGTGGCTGGTCCAGGGTGGCAATGCTCGAACCGCCGTCTGTCCAGATATTGCCGATGCCAGGGTAGTAGCGGATTACGGGCGGGCGGCTGTGCAGGCGGGCGGTGCCGTCCTGATCTACCGTGTGGAAGTGGGCCCATGCGGGCCATTGTGGATCGCGGCGTATGCTGGTCATGGCGGTTCCCATATGTGCGCGTTCAGCCATTGCGTATCGTGGGTTCTCGTTGCTCCAAGATTGACGCCCCGGCTGGTACGTAGTCATGGCTGCGGTGGTAGCGCCGGAATCGGCAACCATGCGGGAACGTCCTGGCAATATCGGATGCCAGTTGGTACGGTCCATACTGGCGTCCGCACAGGAACCAGTACCCGCCTCTCCAGTCATTTCGCACGGCGACTATGACGCCATGCTGTGCGAAAATACTGCTGGTAACGTCTACGCGCATGACTGGACCGCCTCGCCTTTCGCGTAGCGCCTTGAGGATACGGTGGATGTACAAAACCCTGTTGCTCATCGTGTACTCCTATTCCGTGTAGATCGTTACCGGGCGTCCAGCGCCCGAACTGTCGATGATGGCGTAGCGGATGCGATCCTGCTCCATCAATGACTGGATCGCCTCATCCAATTCACGCGCCCGTGCTCGCGTTGCCCTGCATACATCCCGGCGCGTTGCCGAGCCGCCACCGTCCCGAATTGCCTTGATTACACGCTGGCACAGGGCGTCAAACGGCGATTCTGCAGCGCTCGTTTCGGCCATGTAGAGCATGCGCTCCGTCTGGTGACTGGACATCGCCCATCCCCATTTGACCGCCTCGATGTCCACCATGGCGGCGAGCGGGTTGGCCGACAATTCATAGAGCAGTGCCAGTTTCGCGGCCTTCTCGCCAGTTCGTCCGATGATTGCCCGATGCCGTTCGTCTCGCATGTTCCGCCGCCTGTCGTCGGTCGCGTCACATTGGGCAAAATCGTACTCGCGGGCGGCCATGCTGAAATCGAGCTGCCGAATATCGGGCATGGTTTGCCCGGACTCGACATTGCCACGTTGCGCTGCCCACCATGCCGCAATGGCCATTACGTTATCCGGCGGGAGTTGATCCACGTTCGCCCCACGATTGCGGCGCGGCAACTCGGCTGCCTCGAACAGCAGAAATCGCGCGATCAGTCCATTGGCCAGTGAGAACGTATCCACGCGCTCCCATACGCAGGACGGAACGCCGGTCGCCATGATTGTCAGCCCTGGCTCGCAAATCGTCTGTTTAGAATCGAGGCTGCCGTCCCGCCGTGCCTTCATGCGCGTGTCGTAGCGGTTGCGCGTGAACATTTCGAGGATCACCTTCGAGACGCCGAGCCCCGTAAATGTGCTGTTGGATTCGGCGGCGATCTGGTGTACAAGCCGGTCGAATTCGTCATTCTGGATCAGCATCGCCCCCCGCAGCTGCATCCAGTCTTCGAGCGCCGGACCGCTGGCGATTGTGCTCCCGTGGTGGTCCATCAATTCCAACGCTTCGAGGATTGTCCGGTTCACTCGGGTCGGGTGTTCCTTGCCGGTTGCCGACGGTGCCAGGGCCGCGATGTAGAGCGGCGGGCGGGTGCCGTTCAACGCCACGCGCCGGGAGGCCAGGAATGCCTGCATCGCCAGTGCAGCGGCGAACGCCAGCGGCCTGTTGGGATAGGGCGCGGTTGCCAGTGTGTGTTCGGTTAGGTTGCCGATGAATCCAGGCACGTCGAACATGGCCGACGGCGTTGGCCCAGGGTCTGCCGGTCCACGCGGTGCCGGTGTTTTCCGACGGGCCGCATTCAGCTCCGATATCGGAAATCCCAGGTTTGGCGGTGGCGGTGCAGGTGCAGCAACGGATGCAGCCGTTGCTGCAAAATTGCCGCCGTGGTTGAGCAACGCCTCGACCGCGAACGGTGTATATGATTCGTTCGCGGTGAACGGCGGAGCGGCGGAGCTGAACACATAGAAATGCTCGCCATCAAACGTGGCCGAATGATTGCCCACCGTTTTGCCGGGCCGTCGCCAGTACTGTTGTCCGCCTGATTCTGCGACCATCTGCCAGCCGTGGGGCGTGAGGATCGCCGCGATGTCGGCTGTGGCATTGAATGCGTCCCCAGGCCTGTCCGTGGCAACAGGGGCGCGTCTGGCGGTCTGTGGCGGCGTTGGCAAGGCCGGGGCGTCAATTATGCAGGTTTCGCCGCGCGTTGGGTTGTCGGCGATGAATCGACAGGGACGGTGCGGCCTGTCTTCGGTGGCATCGCCCTTGCAGTTCCATGTTCCCGGCAGTCGCATGATGCGGCTCGGGTTGTGGACGCAGGTATCGACATGGACGCCAGCAACGGCATGTTCGGCTGCCAGGTGTGCCAGGTATCGCGCGACGGCGTCGTCGTCGGTTGGCAGGTCAATGGGATAGTAGGCGTGACGTCCGGAGCCTGAATCTACCACGACCGGCCCCGGCAGCCTGGCGTAGATCGCCACGGCGGCGTCTGCCAGTGCGACCTCGGCATCGGTTGCGCAGATACCCGCAGGCCTTACCGGGTCGATGTCGATGGGCAACCAGCGGCGACGGGCGATGTCGGTATCGCTGGTCGACAGCCCTTTCTGTGCCTGTTTCAGCCGCCTATTGGCCCTGCCGAGCAGTGCCGGATTGACTGGGTTGATGGTAATGTAGACGCCGGAATAGCTGCCGATGCCTGCGAGGCTGGCGATCAATGCGTCGGCATCGTCCCCCGTGTAGTAGCCTGATACCATGTGAGGACGGCGATACTCGCGTGTCTCGGCGTCAATGACACGGCACTCGAATACGTCCTCCGGCCTGTAGAAAAACGCGACAGCGGCGCGTATCTGGTCGGGGTCAAACATTGCGCGGCCCATCCGTATGGTTGATCGTTTGAACGTGGACGTGACCGTAATCGTAGACAGTCACTTCCATGGGCACCGTGTAGCGCCGTTTTTTGCCGCCAGAAGGCCATTTACATTCTTCGACGGGGCCTGTTGGCGTTGCCGGTTTGCCGAAGATGGAGACGGGCTTGTTCAAATCGATCATGGTGTGTGGTCCTGAAGTCGTTCGTGGGCATCTTTTACCGCATTGGTGACGGCCGTTGCGAGCCAATCGCTCGGAATTGCTGCGTTGCGGACGTCAACCTTTACGTCAACCGTTGCGCTCGATCCGCGACAAACGGAAACATGTACGCGCACGGGCAGGCCCCCGAGAGACTTGGAAACGTGATCCCCCACAAACTCAACGGCGGTTCGGTGGCCTCGCAGGTTCATTTCATCCATCAGCGGCGACGGGCACCGAAACACCATCCATACTGGTTCGTCGGGCGGCGGCAACGCGAATAGCGTGTCAGCCTTGCTCTCCTGTTTGAAGGCGGTAATTGCCGCCGTCAACGCCATCAGGTGGATACGCATTGGCCCGGCAATCGTATCCGCCAGGGTTGCCATGCTGACGGCATCGCGCATGGCGTCCAACGATTCCGATCTGCGGATTTCGCGTTGCCGATCATCTGCAACAGACGCGAGCATGTATGTCGCGTGTCTGGCTCGGAGCATGTTTCCAGCGGCGCGAACGGCAGCCCGAGCCGATTCCCCTTGCCATTCCGTGCCGCATAGCGTCAACGCGGCCTGGGTGCGGGTCAGGTCAGTGTCCATTGGACCTCGGCGGAGATTGTTGGACAGCCAATCCTCGGCCCATTGGGCGGTCTTCTCGTACGTCTGCGCGTGAATGCGCACTGCCCTATTTACTATTCCCTCAATCGTTGGTAGAGCGTTTTCGATGTTGTCGGTGATCAGGTCGCGAATTTTGTCGCCAATGATCGTACCGGTGTGCGGCCGCAGTGGGTTGTTCACGAATTTCCCTTTCGTTTCAGAATTGCAGATCGTCATCGCGCGTGGCTCGTTGCCCCGGCCTCCAGCTGGATCCCATTGCCCGAATGCCTGCCTCCGTCGGCAACGGTTTGGGCGCGGTTTTCAGTGCAGTGATCTTCGGCAGCCCGTCGCGTTTCGAGACTACGCGAATGCGCAACGTCTCGGCCAGGTCGCCAGCCTGTCCGGCCTCGGCGGCCGTCAACGCGTCCCGTGGTGGCGGCAATACAGATCGCGCTCGCCACCACTTCATGTACTCGAAATTCAGCCATTTTTGTTTGTGCTCGGGGCATAGCCACTCCGAGATTGGCCCTTGCGCGGTGTGGTACGTCACTCGCAACGTGCGCGGGATCGTCGTATCCGTCAAGTCCACGCCCTTCTTTACATGTTCTGCGTACGTCGTTCGCGTGACGTCCAGCTCGCATTCCACGACATCATCGGACATAATGCCCCAATTCGTGGCAGACGTGTCGTGATGGATTTTCGGCGGTGGAAATTCATGCTCGCATTCCGGACACACCCGATAGCTCGCGTGGATCAGGCACCGGCACTCCGGACACATCTTTGCTGGTGCCTCGCCATCGCCGCCGCCGTTGCCCTTCTTTGGAATGCGGAGATCGTCCACCGGCCCATGCCGAACCACGTTCAGCCCGTAGTCCAGGACCAGACAGTTTGCCTTGCCTTTGCATAGGCGGGTTCCACGCCCTACCATTTGGACATACAGGCCGACGCTCTGCGTACAGCACAACAGCACCACACAATCTAGTCTGGGTGCATCAAAGCCGGTTGTGAGCACACCCACGTTGGCCAGAAATCGCAATGGCGATTGTGCCTGAAAAAGGTCCGTTGTTTCGCCGCGAAAACGGGCGATCAGTTCGGCGCGCTCGGATGCTGGCGTGTCCCCGGTCACTATGGCGACATCCTCGCCAGTCAGGGCCGACAAACAAGCGGCAACGTGGCGCGCGTGTTTGACGCCCTGACAGAATACCAGCACGGCCCGGCGGTCTCGGGTCTTCTCGACTACCTCCTGGCAGGCCGCAGACACGAGCGCATCCTCGTCCATGACGGCCTCGGCCTCGGACTGCACGAATTCGCCGCGCCGGGTATGCACCGCGTCGAGGTTGGGCTCGGCTGTCCCGGCCCGGCACGTGAGCGGCGACAGATACCCGTCGCGGATCATGTCGGCAATGTTTGCCTCGTAGCAGACCCCATTCAGGATATTGTCCTCGCCACATATTTCTCCTACGCTCAGCCGGTAGGGCGTCGCAGTCAGCCCGATTACCCGGACACGCGGGTTCACGAGCAACGCGTCGGCCAGAAACTTGCGGTACATGCCTTCGTCGCCGGTCGGAATGCGGTGCGCTTCATCAACGATGATGAGCGCCACTTTGCCGATTTCCGGGGCTCGCATGTACACCGATTGGATGCCTGCGACGATGACATCGTTGGCAACATCTCGGGATTTCAGGCCAGCCGAATAAATGCCGACGTCGAGGGATGGACACAGACGGCGTATCTTGTCGGCGTTCTGCTCGAGCAACTCCTGCACGTGGGCCAGCACAATCACGCGGCTGTGCCAGCGTTGAACGGTGTCGGCGGCAATCTGCGCGATGACCAGGGACTTGCCGGTACCGGTCGGCAGGACAATGCAGGGATTGCCGGTTTTCGTCCGCAGGTAGTCGTAGCATGCGGTGACAGCATCGTGCTGATACGGGCGCAGCTTCATGCTGCGAGCCCTCCCATCATTGCGCGACACAATTGCGTCGCCGTGTTCACGGGAACCGCGTTGCCAATCTGGCGAACCACGTCCCCCTTGTTGCCGAAAAATGCGTAATCAGCCGGGAAGCCCATCGCGGCGGCCAGCTCGGACGGCTGAAGCATCCGAAAGCGGATGTCCAGGGCCATCGGCTGGACCAGCCCGAAGCGATCCCGAGTGGTCACCGTCGGCAGGGGAGTCCCGACCGTGTAGCAGCCACCCGCGCCGTAGTAGGAAATGATGAAGGGCTCGCAGAGGGCATAGCGCGGGTTCGTGTCAATCACCGGCATCGGGGCATCCACGCTGTGAAAGAACTCGATGCCTCCGAATTTGCGCAGCCCGGCCATGATCCGTTCAAGCGTCTTGCGAGCCAGCGGCTTCGACCGCGTAAATATGCTCTGACTCTCAATGCCCCAGTCGATGATTTCGCGCGCCGGGCGCCACGGATCGCAGCCGAACAGTTCCGGCGTCTCGGTGTGCGTCTGCTCTGGCCAGCGTACTGCGCTACGGCCCTTGCTTGCACGGACAAACAGCCGCTTGCGCGTCGTGGGATCGCCATAGTCGGCCGCATTCAGCACACGAAAATCCACCCGATAGCCCAGGCTCCGGAGTCCACGCACCCAGGCGCGAAACGTTTCTCCCTGGCGTGACTTCAGCGGGCGACCGTTTGCGCCCAACGGCCCCCAGGTCATGAACTCGCGGACGTTCTCCACCAGGATTTCGCGCGGTTGCAGCGCCTCGGCCCAGCGCAGCACATGCCACGCGGTAGACCGGCTCTGATCGCTCATCGGCATCCCGCCGCGAGCGTTGCTGTGGTGCGTACACTCCGGCGAGGCCAGCAGCACGTCGAGCCCCTTCGGGAACAGCTTGCGCGGGTCAATGTTGTCGAGACTCTCGCAAAGATGACGGGCCTCGGGATGGTTGCTCGCATGCGTTTCGATGGCCTTGTCCCAGTGGTCCACGGCGACGAGCTCGGTCTTGCGCCCGGTCAGTGCGGCGGCCTGCATGGCCCCGGTAGAACTGCCACCAGCGCCACAGAACAGATCGGCGATGCGGATTGTGCTGTTCATGGCCTCACCCCCTCCAGCTGCGCTTCCAGTTCCCGCACGCGATTCTCGGCGGCGACACAGTTGTCGTGGTGGATCGCCTTCTCGCGCAGCGCGTCGTTCAGTTCGGCGCGTAGCCGGTCGCAGTGTGGGCATTCCGGCGGGGCGGCTGGCCTCGGCTCCGGCAGCGGACAGATGGTATCGAGCAGGCGGGGCCTGCATGCTTCGTGGTCCTTGTAGTGTCGGGCCATGATCGCGAGCAGTCCGATGCAGGCCGCGAGCGTGAGTAGTGCGTAGGCGATGATCATTCGGTAGCCTCCTTGGTTGCGGCGATGATGTCGTTGAGCTGCGCCCGATACTCGGCGTTTAGTGCGTCGAGGATTGCCGCGACGTTACGGTCGCACTCTTCTGCGGTATGGCCGTAGACGGTGGCCACGGTGCGGTTGCACAACTGGGCTTTCATGTCGGTTGTCTTCACGCGGCATTGCCATTGGCCGCGCCTGTAGATGGTGTAACCCGCAACATATCCGTGCGTCATTCGTCGCGCCCTTCCGTGATGTCAGCCACCGCCACGCCAAGGGCTTCGGCGACCGCGCGAAACGAGCGGAGTTGCTTCGGGTTCTTCGGTTCGCGTACTTGTCGCCGCATGGCGTACAGGGTGCGGGTGCTGATACCGGCACGCGCGGCGATCTCGTTGTGAGTCGCAAAATGCTTGCCGGGGCCTACGTGATCAGCCAGTACTTCGTCAATTTTCGTCATCGGGTCTCTCCTGTTTGTGGGTTATTTGCTTGTCTTCCAGGTTGTCAGCCCGGCGACGCAGCCATGCCGCTACCGTCCGGCGGGCCTCGGCGTGTCCCTCCGGCGTGTCGTAGCCGTTGAGGTAGGAGGCGTCGTCTGCGAAGATTTTTCCTAAGCCGAGGGCTACAGATACTTGCCGCACTTCGCCCGTCTGCATGTCCACGCGCAGACGAACTTGCTTCGGCGGCTCGTAGGCACGAATTGCTCCGACGGTGCAGCATGAATCCTGCCAGTCGTCGGGGTTGGGCGGCAAGTTGCCGAGGTGGGCTATGCGTTCGTGCCATATCCCGTCCAAAAGCGGGATAGGGTGGTGGATGAAGGCCTTGCCGTCCCGATCAGTCGTCACGTGGCCGACATCGTTCGCGTCTTCCGGCAACGCCAACGACTTGTACGCAGCGAGCCATTTCGGGTCATTCGTCTTCATTCGTGTTTCCCTTTCGAGCGCCGGGATCGGACCGGCGCGGATTGGTTCGTGGTTATTTGTTGGCGGCGGCGTAGGCGGCACGGGCGGCGACGAAGGCAGGCTGACCGGCAAGAATGGTCCGAAAAATGCTCATGGCCCCTTTTGACTGAGCGTCAATCCACCACGCGGCGGCGGTCGTATCACGGGCCGCGATGTACTGATCACGGGCGTCTGCCATGGCGGCAATGATCGCGTCGGCGTCGGGGCGTCCGGCTACTTTTACGGACTGCGCAGCGATCATCTTGTCGATCTCGGACAGTGCGGCATCAAGGTTGCGGATGATCTGCGGGCGGATGGCTGTGGCGTACTCGACCTGCTTGGTGCTGCCGTTGAGGTTCTGCATTTTTCGTTCTCCGGTCTGCTGTTTTCGGCTTGGGCGTCGTGCCCTTGCTCTACATATACAATAGCCCAAAGACCGGAAAGTACAAGAGAGTTTCGGAAGATTATTTGATGATTCTCAAGCTTTTTTCGTGGGCAAAAGATCGGGGGCGCTGGCGTGTCAACCAACGCCCCCGCGCGATCAGAATGGGGCATCGTCGCCAGGGGCGAACGGCGGCGGGTCAGGATTGCGTTGCATGGCAGGGCCAGGCTGCGCGACAGGCAAGGCGTTGGCCGGAGCCCAGGCCTTGATCTGGTTGCGAACCTTGCCGTCTGTCCCCGTTTTCAGCACGAGCGACAGCGTGAACGCCTTGCCGTACAGGGCGCGGGTGTCGCTCGGATACGGCAACCGGAATCCGGCTGCCTCGAAAATGGCCTTGAGTTCGGCAATCGCGATCCCTGCCGCCGTTGGGTTCGGGTGGTGAATATTCATGTTGTGCCAGATTTTGCGATTGACGTACGGGCCTGCCGTCACGCGAAATGTGGCCTCAAGATAGACGTGGTTTGCGGCGCTTTTCTTGTCGAGGTCGGACTCGTAAACGGCGGGATATTGCCCCTCCGGCAGTGGTAGGAATTCACCATCGTTCTGCTGAACTGCCTGGTTGTAGTCGATGTTGTCCAGTCTCATTTTGCATCTCCGGTTTCGGGCGTTGCGGGTGCTGGTTTGGCGGAGGCCTGCGCACGTTGCGCGTCACGACCTGCCACAATTGCGGCCTTGAGGTGTTCCCAGGACATCCCGCAGCTATTGATGCCGCTGTTCCCATAGCGGAATTTGGCGACGTGCGACGGGGATTCCCGCAGGACCAGCATACGTTCGTTGCCCTGCTCCCTGGCACAGGCCACGATGTCGGCATATTCAATCATCGTCGCCAGGACGGACTTGGGCAGGTCGGGCATGGCCTTCTGCGTTTCGATGCCGTCGATGTCGCGATACGTTTCGTGTGTCGCGTGAGCGAGCATGATCACAGAAACTCCCCGCGCGGTGATTCGGTTGAGCAGCGGAATCAGCTCACCATAAACGATGTTGAGCATGACATCCTTGCCGCTGCCCCATCCGCCGTGGGCCGTTCTCATGGTGTTCGTTGTGTTCTGCCGTGATCCCGTGACATGTTCCTCAATACGCCGGAACAGCCAATCGATGGTATCAATGCCGAGCAGCTTGTACTCGTGATCATCGGACGCCACAGCATTCAGGGCATCGCGGAATTGCGGCCATGTCTCAAGCCCTGCTATGCGCGGGATGCCTTCGATTGCGCCCGCGCCGTCTTCGGTGTCGAGGATCAATCCGTTTGCCATGGCGACAAACGTAGATTTGCCGATGCCAGGCGGCCCGTAGAGCAGTACGCGCGGCGGCGCAATGCGCGTGTTTTTTCTCACCAGATCAGACAGTGCCATCGTGGTTCTCTTTCGTGTGTGGCGTTTTCTCGATCCGCATGCCGATCACCGTCTGCCAGGCTGGCAGTGCGGACTCGGCTACGCGGCGCATGATCGTATGCCAGGCACAGCGGTTGTCTCGCTGATACTCGCGTACGCTCTGAGTCGTGTTGAGCAGTTGCAGGTGGTCCACCGTGACCGGACCGCCAGACGTGATCCATCGCCGCGCGGCTCGCTTGTCCACGGCATCGGCGACAAACATGGCCGCCGAAATGTAGCGATACGATTGCAGGTCGCCGTAGCGAGCCGTGGCCACGTCTTGCGCGAGTGCGTAGGTGAGGCGATCACTGCGCATGGTCGCCTCCGTCGCGATCCACGATCTCGATCTCGACGCGCGGATTATCGAGATCCACCACCATGAACACGGTTTCGCCATGCGTCAGGTGGTCGGACGAATCGTCTGCGATCAGACCAGCATCCACGAGCCCGTCATACGCGGCCTTCATGGACGATTCCGCATTGCGGATGTCCCGGCGGCGTTTGTCGGGCCAGTAGAACGTGAGCGTAGCCACGGCATGTTGCAATGGAAAACGACTGCCTTCAAATGCGGCCATTTGGCGCGCCTTGTAGTAGGCAACTCGCCTGTACAATCGAGTTGCTCTTGATTTGGCCATACGCCCGCCGATTGAACCGGTCTTGACGTTCGGCGAGAGGATGCGCGGCGGAAGCGGCAGTGTGACTTTCATGGTGATCCTTTCTTCGGAGGTTGCCGCCGGGATAACCCCGCCAAGGGAAATGATTCAACCCGCACTTGCGAGCCAATCGCCCCGGCGACACATCACTATAGCCAGTCGCCTTGCGGGTGCAAGTCATTTGTGGAGCTATTTGCGTAGTCATTTCCGCGTGCGGCGATTTGCTCGTGGACGTCCTCAATGGCCGACTTCATGCGCGTGTAGTCGCCACTTGTTCGGTCGCCACATAGGACGCGAAACAGGCCGGTCTCGGCAGTGCGGATGATCAGCACGTCGTGCCCCATGTTCCGCAGTTCATCCAGCATTCTGGCGATTGAGAAATTGTCAACCATCGCTGACCCCCACATGATTGTCGGACATTTCCCTCAAATTCTCGGCCAGCGATTCGAGACAGTCGGCGGCGGCGAGAAGGGCGGCAGCCTTGTCCACATTGCCATCGGGCGTGGCCGTGCTTTCAATGCACAAAAGATCATCATCCAGAAAGTGCGGCGCTTGAATGCCACACCCTGCCAACCACGTCCGACCGTCAAACACATTCACATGCACCCGTATTTTCTCAATCATCGCTGTTCTCCAGTTTGTTTGCACGTTCGCGCAGCCACGCGGCTACCGTCCGGCGGGCTTCGGCGTGCCCTTCCGGCGTGTCGTGCCCGTCGAGGTAGCTGTAGTAGATACCTACAACCAGTTTATCGCGGGGGTCATCGCTGTAGCTGCTGTGGTACCTCACCTCGCCCGTCTGCATGTCCACGCGCAGACGAACTTGCTTTGGCGGCTCGTAGGCACGGATCGCGCCCACGGTGCAAAGCGAGCCCTCCCAGTCTGACGACGGCGTGACGTCGCCTGTCTGGCAGAGGCCCTGCCGCCAGTAACCACCAACCACAGACAGGGCGACGGGGTAAAGGTATACACGTCCATCCCTATCGGCCGCCACATGGTCGGCATCGTTCGCGTCTTCCGGCAACGCCAGCGACTTGTATGCCGCCAGCCAATTGGGGTCATTGATCGTCATTCGTGTTTCCCTTTCTGTTTGGTGGCTTGGCCGTCGTGGCCTCGCCTACCCATACCATAGCCCACGCACCGGAAGAGACAAGAGCATTTCGGAAGATTTCAGTAGTCAAGCATTCCTTGACTACTGCCCAACTGTCAAGGAATCCTTGACAGCTGAAGCGCCCTCTTCCGTGCCCGATCAGCATCCAGTTCGGTAAGCGCGGCCTCCCCTGCCAGCGAGATTGGGAACGGCATCTTGCCAGCAGCTATGCGAGCGCGGTTCTCGCGGCGGAGTATCGCCGCATGCCTGGCCAAACGCCAGCGCCGGGCTGCCTCAATCATATCTGGTGTCACGTTCATGGATCACCGCTGATTCTGGAGCAACGTATCGAGGCGGCGGGTCATGTCGGCGCGTAGCCCAGTAAGCTCCGATTTGAGATCGCGAAGCCCTTCGGCGATGCCCTGGGCCTGGGCTGCCTGGAACTCCTGCCGTGCCTTGATGGCGGCAACATCCGTCTCGACCACGGCAATGCGATTCACGAGAGTGTCCACGTCGGCACGGCTCGCGAGCCCGAGCGCGGTTGCACCAGATCCGCCGCCGATGATCCCTGCCAGCAGCAACGCGGCAGATTTCAGCCATGGCGGCATCCCCGCCAGCACGGTCTGCACGTCGGGAGCATTATCGCCCATCGGCTGCCTCCTCGAACCTCGCCATAACGGCGTCGCGCTCGGCGTCCACCTCGCGGATGATGGCTTGAATCTCGGCTTCGGTTTTCGGCTGGCCGCGCTTCACGCGATCCACGATGGCCGCGAGCTTGTCCCAGGGCATGCGCTCGGCCAACTCGGCCAGCAGCTTGGCAACGACGGCAATGGTTGCGGGGTCCATTTTCATTCTCCCAATTCGGCGATGATGATGGTCAACAGGGCCGCATAGCTGGTGTCCGCATCCAACTTCGCGAGCACCTTTTCGAGTACGGCGTAGCGGGTCGCCAGTTCCTGCGCTCGCTGGATGTGCTCGGCACCGGGCTTGCCGTGCCGGATGGTGTGCGACCAAGCATCCAGCAGCAGGTCTCCGGCCAACACGTAGGGGCGGGCCTTGGCGAGATCGTCGGCGTCGATCAGCCCGGCATCGTAGCTGTCCACCAGAGCCGTGACTGCGATATTGAACGCGGTCGCCGTGGCGGCATAGGTATCCGTGCGGTCGGGCGTCCGGCAACCGGTGGTCACCATGATGATTGTGATGGCGATGACTGCGATGATGGGGATGATGCCGAGGTACTTCATTTCGTGATCCTTTCGGGTGGTGATGTTATGGTCACTGGCAGTACCGGCCCCCCGGCAACTGGTAGTGTCTCGCCTCGCCGGTGAACGCGGACTTCGAGTCGATTCTGGCATGACACGCGGAAGCACTTCGCGGACGGATTGGATCCTATTCCGTCCAGTATGGCTTGTATGCCGCCTTCGTTCAGGTACTCGTCTGCCTTGATAGTAAGGATCCAGTCTGCCTGGGCGTGGCCGAGAACGAAGTTTCTGGCGTGAGCAAGGTCACCTGTCCATGTGTACACCGTTGGCCTGTGATGGTGATTGACGGCGGCGGATCGCCCTTCCAGTACCTTTGCCCCCATGGATCGGGCGAGGGCGCAGGTACTATCCGTGCTCCCGAGGTCCAGTATCAGGACCGGGACGGCCCCGATGGATTCGAGGCACTTCGCGAGACACGCTTGCGCGTCCTTCGTAATCATGGCGGCTTGTAAAATCATGGTTTCACCCTCTTTCGGGCGGGGGTATGGGGTGAACGGGGATGCCGGTGCATGACATGCAGACGGGGCATCGGTGAATGTGGCCCTTATACAGGGCATCCAGACCGCACTCGACGATGGAGTAGCAATTTGGGCACGTGCCCCGATACTTCTCGGGTTGGTAGATCACGGTGATGGCGGTCATGCTGTGCGCTTCCAGAAGTGGGCCACAATGTAGGGCTGTACGACAGGCGTAGCCGACAGCCCGGACGGGATGCTCGTGCCATGCACATGCGTACTGGATGCCGCTTGAGTCGTTGATCCGCCGCCGGTGTTGTCCGCCGTAGTGCTTGCTCCCGCTACGCCGGTATCGGCACCGCCGCCGTGGTTGTGCGATAGGTCTACCGTTTTTGCGCCGCCGGTTTCCTCGGCGGTATCAAAGTCCGTATCGCCCGATGCGTAGCCGACCATCACGCGACCGGCCCCGAACGCGGACCAGGTGCCGAAGCCGAGTTCCGTGGCGGGGTTGACGCCGGTGATGTTTATATACACGGCCCCAATCGGGTACACGGCAGCGGCGGTCGCCGATACGGCGGCATCCACGTACGCCTTGATGCTCTGCTGCGACGCGGCCTTGGTGGCGCTGTCGCTGGCCATGTTGTCCTCGTCCAAAAACCACGAGTGGCCGGACAGGCTCGTGACAGCCTGAATCTTTCCGAGAATATAGGTCCAGACGCGGGACATGGCGCTTTTACGGTTGGTGCCGCCCGCCCCGTCGTCAACCAGAATCAGGTCGGCATCTGCCAGGTTCGCGCCGATGTCGGTCGCCCCGTCGATGTCGACGGCGGAAGCCGGGCAGTTTGTGACGGTGGTCGCCCCGTCGCCCGAGCTGGTCACGTCGCCGGAATGATTGGGATGGCTGTAGTTGTTCGCACCCGCCTCAATCGCGTCCAGCTTCGTTTTCTCGGCGTCGGTATAGGCGTTGGTGTCGGCTTCGGCCTCGTATAGGGTCTTGATCTCGGCGCCGGTCAAGGCCGTCACCGTGCCCATACCGTCAAGCTGCGTGGCGTACGCCGCCGACATCAGACCGGGCTGGCTGGCAGTGGCCAGCTGGACGGCGTCGCTGCCACCGGTAAGATGCGACGCGGCGTGTGCGGTCGGCGTGCGAGCGTCAACAAACCGTCCGTCGTCACCGGCGGCGACGGTGCCTGCGGTGGTGCCCACGTTCTTCGTGGCGGCGTCGCCGAGTCCGAGCGCGGCACGGGCCTGCGTAGCCGTGAGGTCCTCCGGGTCGCCGGTGCCACTACTCGCCTGTCGCCCTTTGATGGTCGCCTCGGCCATATTGGCCAGCTTGGCATTGGTGACCGCGTCGTTTGCGATGGTGGTCGCCCCGTCGCCCGAGCTGGTCACATCGCCGGAATGGTTGGGATGGCTGTAGTTGTTTGCGCTGGCCTCGATGTCGTCCAGCTTGGCAATCTGCGTAGCGGTGGCCAGCCCCTTCTGCGCGGCGGTGGCGTCCTGAATGTCATCGGTACCGTCGGTATGGCTCGCCGCGTGAGCCGTGGGCGTTCGGGCCGCGCTGCTGTCGTCCAGCGTGGCGTCGCTCACGGCGGCGTTGAGCTGCGACAGCGTGAGGGTGCCGGTCAGGCTGGTCCACGCGACCGATGCGAGGGCCACGATAGCCTGCTTTACTCGCTCCGCCGTCCACTTGCGCGCCGTGGTCGCGGTCCCGGCCTCGGCCTCAGCCTGAGACACGGTATCAGCGGACCACTGGCCGACGTCCTGCACCACGCCGTTGACCACGGCGAGCGAGGCGGCGTCTGTCAGCGTCGCGGCCTGTCCGCTGGCGGTTATCCCCGCGTCGATGGTGTGCGTCTGGCCGCTGGCGGCGACGATCAGCCGAACGCCGTTTGCGCCCTGTGTCATGGACGTGATGGTATCGTCCGTGGAGCCCTCGCCGTTGACGGTCGCGGCTCCAGCACTACCCAGCGCGAGGACGCCTGCCGCCACGGTTATGTCGGCATACGCGGTGATGGGGGTGATGTTACTCTGGCTCATTGGGCGAGCTCCTCTCGGATTGCGACAAGCGCAGCTTCGGCGGTGTCGATGTCCAGGTCGGGATCAAGCAATGCCCGGAGTTGTCCGAGGTAGGCTGTCTCGTAAAGGGCATCATGGTTGGCAGCGGCGGTGGCCAGCGATTCGGCGTCAGCCCGGACGTGGTTGCGGCGTTTACCCGCCTGCGCGGTGGGCCATGCGGCCTCGCATTCGGCCAGCGTCGGCGGCGGTCCAAGTTCGTCGTCGTACCACGTCGCCATCGCGGTCTCGTAGTCGATGGCATTACGGCATCCGAGCCTGCCGAGATAGGCAAAAACTAAATGTAAATTCATGGTGAGACCTCCTCTACTCTAACCCACGCATTTAAAACCTGTGCATTTACTGGGATAGTGTCTATTTGCAACTCTATTTGCACGTCTGAAACTACTGTCAAAAATCCCGTACAGGTTAGGTAGGCGTAGGCATTAGCGTTATGAAATCCTCTGCCTTTTACAACGTCACCAACAGCCGATCCGCCTACAACTTTTATCATCTGAGTAATAAATGAGTCTCCGACTGAATCTACCGATGACCATCCAGTTATCACATATGTGCCAGGAGGTATTGTGATTTGATTGCCCCCCATGGAAAGTCCAAAACCATCCGATTGATACATGCTACTGAGAGGAACAGTACGAAATGCTCCTGTCGTGATAAGATCAAGGGAATCAAAATTATTTGAGGCCACGGCTACGCGCGGCAGTCCGTTGCCGCCACCCATCGTAATGGTCACCGCACCCATCGTAATGGTCACCGGGTTGATGGCAACCGGCCCGAGCTTCACGGTCCATGTACCGGTCACGGTGAATCCGGTCAGGTCAATGGCCACCTCGGTGCCGTTGAAACTGATCTGCGGATACTGTACGGCACCGGCGTTGTCGATCACCGTCACCGGGCCTCGTTCGGACACGCCACAATCCCACGTGAACACACTGGCAGTCAGGTCGCCAGAAACGAACGTGGTTGACAAGTAGAATGTGCCGATCAGGTCGGGATCATCCGTGTCTACCGTGCCGCCGGTCCCGCGAGCCCACACGGTCGCTCCGGCATAGGTGCCGTCCGAGACGCTCATAAGCGTCCCGACAATGGTACCAGTCCACCACGACGGGCGTGACAGCGTTTCGCCAGATGAATCCCATTCCCACGGGCCGTTTTCCTCCGGTGCGGTCTGCGCCCCGAGCACGATCACGTCGCCATTGACCAGCGTTTCATCGTCCGCCGTCGTGAGCGTTGCGCCCGTGTCGATGTTGCTGGCAACGTAGACGCGAGCGGTACGGGTCCCGAATGTGCCGTCTGTGCCGTCGGCTGCGACGAGCGTCCAGTAGGTTGCCCAGGATGCACCCACGCCAGGCTCTGTCGTCGCCCCGCTGGTGTGCGCCAGGATGCAGCGATAGCTGCCAGACGTACTGCGGACGTGTCCCGAATAGATGCTGTAGTAGGTTGCCGTGGTCCAGGTAGTGACCGGGGCGAACAGGTCACTCGTGCGCACGAACCGATCAGGCGTACCGGCGCTGGTCGGGTCTGTGGCGATCAGGTCCGCAACGATGCGAAAATCGAAGGCCGGAAGGAATGTTACTTCCTGCTCGGCGGCATTGACTCCTCGATACTCGACATAGGCATCTAAGTAGCCGTTGGAGAACGTAGCGGATTGCAGCGCGTCGTACGTCACCGTCCCATCGGCTGTGCTGTCCGTGAGCGCCTCCGTCAACAAGACTGTGGTGCGGTCCTGGGCGCTGCTATAGGTCACACCATTGGCGGCGACGGTGTAGGTGCCGTCATTGGCCGTACTGCCGGAAATCGTGATGGTATCGGCGGGGATGAAGGTTGCCAGCCAATTCCCATCCAACGTTACCGTATTGGCGCTGTGGTCTGCCGCCTGAATCGGCAACGCAATCGGGCCGAGCGGCAACGACCATCCGATCTGTCCAGACAACAGTACCGTTTCGCCGTCGTCCTTCACGGTCTGGTAGCCGTAGCACCTGGCGGCACGGGTTCGGCTGGCGCGAATGGCGGCGGTCAGGCCCGTCCATCCCGTGAGGTCTACGGCGGTTTCGGTACCATCGTCCCCAACCGCCTGCACCTGGTGAGACAGCAGAATCGTGTCGCCAGAAACGCCGACGCCGCGACGGATGACGGCATCTGTCCAGTCTCGTACCCGAGGCTGTGCGTTGTTGCGATTGAAATCGCCAATTGTGTGGCGTGTACTCAGTCTTGCCGTGGCCATTGTCGCGATCTCCGTGTTGCCCTACCGTAGCCCATGATTGCCCCGATGTCTACTAAAATAGCACATCATCCCACGATGCACCCAGGCTGCGCGGGCCACACCATCCCATCACTGGTCCAATCGGTAATCGCCATCAGATGAAGACCCCGTTCGCGTTGCCCTCATAGGAATCACCAATTTGCACCACCGTGATGGGTGTGCCGGTCGGCAAGGTTTCATCCGCATAGACGTTCCCCACAGTAATGGTCACGTCCTCGATGGTCGCCGCGCTTCCGTAGCCGTTGCCGTAGATGTCCCCAACGTAGACCTGGCCGCTGTCCTTGCTGGTGATCTTCGCGAGGAAGGCAGACGTCGCGCCACGAGGTGCCGGTGTCATCGGGTTGGGCTCCCATACGGTTATCTGGCCCGCGCTATTGGTGCTGATCGTGCCCATGTTCACGTAGGCAGCACCGCTCGGCACGTCGTTGGCTGTCCGCAGTTCGAGGGTATTCGCGTCGCTCTGCCACCATACCCACTTTTCGGCGACGCTCGCGCCCGGCGTGAGTATGGGCCCGCCCTTGATTCGGATCGTGGTCGGGTTCACGGCAGAATTAACTCGCAGGTGATTCAGCGCGATTTCGCCCCCGTATGTGCTGCGCCATGACAGAACTGGCACATTGTCCACCGGCGTTGGAAAGCTGCCTGACACGTACATCGCCCATCCGTTATAGACCGGGCGCAGGCTGGTGAGTTGCGCCACCAGCGAGGATGCTTCATTGCGCACGAGCGTTGCACCGGACTCCAGCGTAATCACGTAAAACGGCGAGCTGCCGGTGTCATGCGGTTGTTCGGCGGAACGGGCGATGAATACACGCGCGTCCGATGTCGGAAACGAGAAGACCATGACGTTGACCGTCGTCGGTGCCGACGGAAACGAATCGGGCATAAGTGCCAGCCCCACGTTCCCATCCGGCCCCATCCAGGCGCGTACCGGGTAGTGCCGGAAGCGACGGCCACCACCATCCCCAGCGCCTGCCGGGTTGCTGCTGTTCTCGACCAGCCGAACGGCACGCCCAATCCGGCGGACTGCTTCGTCGTTGAAAATCGGCATCAGTTATCTCCGGCGGATTTGAGGCCAATAGCATTGAAATCGCGCTCCGGGTAGACGCGGAATTGCAGGAATACGCGATCGGCATCGTCTGCCAGCAGGGTGCCGTTCGCCGCCAGATTCTGCGGGACAGACGGCACCTCGCCGCGAATCTCTATCGGCGTCTTTGTGCTCTGGTCGCCGCCGATATTCAGGCGGTTGTATCCGGCATTGATTGGGTAGTAGTCCCATGTGTTGACCTCGCCATCCGGCAAGTCGCGCGTGGTGGCCACCTGTATCTCGATCCGTTCCAACCAATAGGGTTCGCCGTCGATAACTTCCAGGTCTGCCGTCCACGAAACAAGTCGGCATTCGCGGGCGCTGAACTTCTGTCCAGCCAACCGACACGATTTGCTGTTCACCGTGTACAAGTAGCGGGCTGCGCGTTTGGCGTTGAACTCATCCACGTACCGCGTGACAGTCAGCAACAGGCCCCCAATCGGCAGGCGGATCGGCGGGTCGAATTTGTCACCAGCCGCATTCTCAATGGCGTTGCCAGAGCGGTCGAACTCGCGAATCTGTTCCTCGGCCCAGGTTCCCCAGGACACATGGGCCGGGCGATCAGTCGGCAGGTCAGGTACATCCTGCGTGGTAAACGTGCCGGTCGCGGTGCGGTATTGCAACGTCACCTCATACCGCGTATTGTCCACTCCCCCGCCGTGCCGTACTTCGATGTCCACGAGCCTGTAGCCGGGGCGCGTCGGATGCTCCTGGCCGATCGCGTACGACGCGGCAACGGTTGCCTCGACGTCGGCAGCCGTTTCCGTCGGCAACGTGATCAATGCGAAATAGCTCTCAGTGAACTTGCGGCCCTGGCGGTCGCGGCTGGCATTGTCGCCACTGTCGAGACCAGACGACTGATACAGCGTGATCATTTGAGCCCCACGGGTTTGAGTTGGGCCGCCATGTCGCGGAGCACATCAACGGTATTCGCGGTGTTCCGGGCCGTCTCAGTGGCGGCATCCTGCCCCATGCCGTTGGCAATGCGGTAGGCCTCGACACTGCCGAACAGCGCGAGCGGGGTGGCGCGGTTTACGTTTACCATCGCGGCCACCCTTTCGGCCAGGTTGCCGGCCATCTTGCCGACGGCACCCTGCGCTCGCACGGTGGCCTCCTGCGCCCCCTCGACGATCAACATCGGCAACCGTTCGACGGCCGACATGATGCTCTGCCCAATCGTGCCGAGATTGTCGAACGATGGCGGGCGGTCAATCGGCATGGCATTCTCACGTTTGGCGGCGGCTGCCTTCTCGACTTGCGCATTGTTGGATTTGGCCACGATCCCCACGATATTACCAATCAAACGGGCGTTGTCGATGGCATCCGTAATGCCGATGGCGCGATCCAACTTTCCGGCAGCGTCGCCATAGTTGGCTGCACGGTCTGCCATGTTCTTCACACGAGTGGCGGCGGCTCTTCCCATTTCCGTCGCGGATTCGGCTGCCTGCCCTATTGCCAACATGGCGCGTTGCCATTTGGGCGCGGGTATATCGACGACGCCCTGCGATCCGCGGTCGACAAAGTCCACCAGCGCGGCTGTTGCCTGTACCGGTGGCAACAGGTCGGATGCCAGTCTATTCATGCCCTCGGCGGTTTTCAGTTCGGCAACATACTCGCGGATGCCGGTAATCAACGCCGGAAACAGGTCAATCGCGGTACTCATCGCCGGGGCAAGATCAGCGACGAATGACTGCTTGAGGCCACCGATACCGGTCTTGAGCACGGTAACCTTGTCGTTGAACTGTTCGACGGCAGCGCCCTGCTTCTCGCTGAGTTTCGCTCCGAAGCTGTCCAGCTTGTCGCTGGCGTCGTCAATCGCACGGCCACCGCCAGCCAGCGCTACGGCAAGCTTCGGCCCGAGTTCTTCTCCAAAGATTTTCCCAGACAGGAAGGCGCGCTGGCTGCTGTCGCGGATGTTTGCGAGGCGGTCCGCAACCAGTGCCAGGCGGCGAGCGGTCGAAAGTCCATCGAAGGACGCGGCTGTCAGGTTGAGCGCGGCGAAGGCGACGCGGGCCTCGCCAAGGCCTGCCTGGAATTCGCCGATGCGGCGATTCAGGGTGAGCACTGCACGATCAATTTGGCCGTCATTCATGCCGCCGAGGGATCCCGCCAGCCGCAGGGCTTGGAGGTCGGCAATGCTCACCGTCATGGCGGCGGCTGATTTGGCCAGTTGGTCGATCTCGCCCAGGTTGCGCCGGACTGTTCGGGATATGGCGAATCCGGCCCCCGTAACAGCACCGGCCAAAGCGAGGTAGCCCACCTTGACCATCGATGCCATTTTGCCGACGCTTGCGCCCATGGAATTGCTGCCGTGGCGTACATCGTCCAGACCACGACGGGTCCGCTTGAGACCGCGTACCGCGTCCTTTTCGTCCGAGATAATCGGGATTCTGACAGGCTTAATTTCGGACATTCTGGCGTCCCTTCAGTTCCCGCATTGCCCGGTTTATTTGATCGGCGGTAGGTGGCGGCATGTCGTAGCTTGGTTGGCGGATGTATTTGGCGGCTTTACTTGACTGGTTCCCGACAGCTCGCAAAACGGTATCAGCGAGCAGTGCCATGTGGATGTTGTCGCGTATCGGGCCAAACGGATCCCGTTCCAGGTGCCGGATCATCCTCAGCAAATCCGCCGCAGGCCACTGTTCAATCTGGCTCGGTGGCGTACCCATTGCCACCGCAATCTGACAAATCAGGCCTTCGGCGGGGCTGTAGGGTTTTCGCGCCAGTACTTCCCGACGGCATCCTCCATCACTTCGATGATCTCGCGGGCTTCCGCAACGGTAAGGGCATCGAGGCCTTCGGGCTTGACCATGGCCTCGATACGTTCCGCCACCGTTCCGCCGGAGTAGATTCGCCAGGGGATCGTTGCCACCGTGTTCAGTTCAATGTGCTTTCCGCTTTTCAGGACGTGCATCGATTGCTCCATCAGCTCGGGTTGATTTCGGTGATCGCACCATCGACGGCGACGGTGATGTCCATCGTGATGATCTCATCGGTTTCGTCGCTCGTGTACGGCGTCGGAAAGCCAACATCCATCACGTGGCCGGGGAATGACCAGCCATTGATGGCGGCATCGCTGTACGCGGTCGGATTGTTGATCGTGATCGTTGCCGGTGTCGGGACGCCGATGGCTGACAACGTGGCACGGCTGAGCGCGCTCGCACCGGTCCACTGGCAACGAAAAACTATGTTGTCGCTCGTGGTGAGACCGGCAGGCGCGAAGGTGCGAGCGCCGCCGGTCGTGCCCATGTGCGTCGTATCGACGCGACCATTGCGGGCGCTGTTGGGGATCGGCACAGACAGCAGATTGAGGGTCGGTCCGCCGGAGCCGAGAGTAACCGTTGCCCCGAGGGCGTTTGCAGCGATGCCGTTGTAGCTGGAGGGCATGGATGGTATCTCCTGTTAGGGTTGTCGCCAGATAATCCTGGCCTGAATCTGTCTACGATAGAGGCTCATATCACCGCCGTCAAGTGCGGGCTCGGCAATGTCGATGCCGATCCCCGTTATCGTGGACAACTCTACACGGGCGCTGCCGACCGTCGTCAATCCAGCCACCACGGCGGCGCGAATGGCATCGGCGGCGGTCTGGGCAGTGGCGCGATCATCCGCGCAAATGTCGATGTCGATGCTCTCGAAATAGAGGCCACCGCCGGACGCGTTGGCCATGGTCCGCTGGTCCACGCTGGCCACACGCTGCATGACCGCGTACGGGGTCGCCACGCCTTGCGGCGCTTCGTCCTGATACACGCGGCCGCCCAGCAGTCCGTTTGCCGTCGGGTTGTCGGCAATCCGCGAGCGGATGAATCTGTATGGGGTCGTGCTCATGACTTCGCGAGCTCCCTACGTACGGCCTTGTCCACGGCTTCGGCGACGATAGTACCACCACGGGCGAGCGCCAGGCGGCGACCGTGTTGCAGGAAGCCCTTGCCGGTGTATTTGCGATACACAATGCGCACCTTCTTCTTGCCCTTCACGGCGACGGTTCCGCCAAATTCCTGGATCGCGGCGTACTCGTTGACATTCTTCGAGACGGTCTTGCGGCGGCGGATGCCGACGTAGGTCACGCGACGGCCACGGGTGCGTCCGCTGCTCACACCGATTGACCGGCGCAAGGCACCGCTACCCACGCCAATAAGCGCAGATTTGGCCTCTTGCTGTGCGACCTTCGCGACCGCCTTTTCGGCTGCCAACGAGATCCGATTCTGTACGCGCGATTGCAACCGGGCGAACTGTTTGTTCACGTCGGCGATGGATGCAACCATGGTGGACTGCTTCACCTTGATCATGATCGGGCCTCTGCGTTTACGGTGGTCCAACGGCGG
>Ga0100403_1001071_pt1 | contig 25831 bp, 26 predicted proteins | sample CryGeymet201501t_FD_83663 | JGI IMG/M metagenome (GOLD analysis project Ga0100403, IMG submission 83663) | Groundwater microbial communities from Crystal Geyser aquifers in Utah, USA - Crystal Geyser metaG 2015-01t | ecosystem: Environmental > Aquatic > Deep subsurface > Groundwater | place... | reverse complement strand
GTGATTACTACGCCGGCCCGAAATCTGGAACCGACGGTAGGCAGCCGTCGCTGCATGGGGTGCTTCGGTACGTACGGCAGGCGAAAGACGCCAAGGGGCGCCGGGAAAACACGCACGCCGTTACGGACGAGATGCGGTCGCAATGGGCAGAGACATCCTTTCGGATTCACCTGTTAGACGAAGGTCCGAATCACCGAGCAACGCGACACGCCTACAAGCTGTGGTCATACGCTGCCAAGGAGTGCGGTGTTTCGATGCCCGAATACAACGCCGTGGACTATGGAGGCAAGCCCGAAGAACCCGATGACGTCCCCTACTGGCTGCTTGCGGAGCGTGACGCACGTCAACAAACTAAAGGCTCGAATCGCCGAGCTCGAAGCCAAGCTGGCGGAGGCGAACGAACAGCGGCCGTACTGGCTGTTCCGCGCGATGCTTGAGTCGTGCCAATTCCACGACTGCTTTGGCACGACTGACGGATATGAGTGCGAGGAGTCTTCTGAGTGCATCACCGAGTGGTGCGTTTCGTGTTCGGCGCGAAAGTTTCTGGGGGAAATCAAAGCCATGGAAGCCCTCGCCGTAAAGGAGCCCAAGCCATGACCGACAGCGAACTGAAGCCGTGCCCTTGCGGACAAGTGCCGAAACGCCTTTTAATTTCGTGCGATCACGAAAGGCCCCGGTGGGCAATGGTGGCTGGGAATTGTTGCGGCGAATGGAACGTGGAATTCAGAAATGGCCATGAGCTCATCAACTCCGACCAGTCCATGCGCCTAGCGCGGGAAGCCTGGAACAGCGCGCAACGCCCTGCCACCCCCGACGCGGAGGGCGGGCGATGAACAAGCTTCGCTGGCGAGATCTGGATCACGCAGTTGAACAACCCAAAAAGAGGGACCTAAAATGAGTACCGGACGCGAACACCAATCACAACTGCTAGACCGCTTGGCCGCCATGCGCTGCATGCGCAAGGCTGAGCGTGAAGCGATGGAGTACTTCATCGCAATGAACACGCTGCAAGCCGAGGCGTTGCTAGACTTCATTGACGAGCAGATCGAAAACTCTGTGCCGACGCAGGAGGCTCAACCCAAGCCCAAGCCCAAGCCGAAACCGCCCGCCAAGCCCAAGCCAGCGCCATCAAAGCCCGGCGCCTACGCGGAGAATCCCTACGCCTCGTGGGATTCCGAAACCCTGAAAACGGAGATGGAGAGGCGAGGAAAGCCGACGCGGAGCCTGAGCGACAACGACATGGCGCGCGTTCTGTTTCTCGAAGACCGCAAGTCCGAGGGATGGGATCCAAGGAACGAACCCGATCCAAAGCTCCGGTTCGCAAAGGAACCCGGCCCGGATGGCGTCGACCATTCCGACGACGGCAAGAAGCGTAATATATGACGCAGCCAATCACTGTTCATTTCTTCGCAGAAGGCGTTCCCGTCGCCCAGCCGCGCCACTCAAACGCACAAGGTGGCCGCACGTACTACCGCGACAAGAGCGGCAAGTACGGGGCTTGGAGGGACCGCGTAACGCTTGAGGCCCGGCACCACGCGGCGCGGCATGGGCTAATACAGAGCCCGCCTGCGTGCCCCGTTCGGCTCTACGTGAAGTTCTTGATGCCGTATGCCCAGCGGTGGTTCCGAAAGGACGGGTCGCTTAAGGACGCAGCGCCGACAAAGCACCTAGCGAAGCCTGATGCAGACAACATGCTGAAGCTGGTCAAGGATGTTCTCGAGTCCGAACACTTGGTCCACAACGACAGCATGATTTACGACGTAAGGTCGACAAAGCTGTATTCGCAGGGCAGGACAGGCGCCATAATCACCCTGCACTACGAGCATGGATCACGCTAGAATGGATGCATGAGGCTGGCCTTAATCGCAATGCTTATTCTCGCCGGGTGCAACGGGGCCGTTCGGCTTGGTGAATTTGAAGTGGCCTATTCGCTCGGCTTTCCGCCCGATCAGCCGAGCCTGTCATCGACGCATGTCGGGCCTGAAGGCAACAAGCGAATGGATACCGGCGCGTCAGTACTCCACACCTACCTGAGCGATGTCGAACTGGAAGCGACGAACAATCGGCACATGATGTTGCTCGGGCTGGTGGTTGTCATTGGGTCCGGCGTGCTTCAGTGGTGGGGCAACAAGACGGCGTGGCTGGTGTTCGGCACATGGGCACCCAAGGCGCTGGCCGCCGTCGGGGCTGGGACAATGGCTTGGTATTCGCTGAGCGGCATGGCCCAAGCCGTGATCGTCGGAGGCATTGTTATCTGGGCGATCGCGTCGATGCACTACGGGTCTGTGTCACACAACAATCGTAATGTCGGGCCGGGCAAGGCCGCCGACCGGAACGACAAAACAACGAGCGGTGGCATGGGAACACTTACGACTGCCTCGGACGAGGCGACAACTTAGCTCAATCGTTGACTCAACGAGACGAGCTTATCGAACAGCAGCCGGCCGGGTGTAAAAGCCCGGTCGGTTTTATTTTTCGATGGTGTCGAGCTTGGCTTCAATTCTGGCCAGCGAGCGGAGGATCGCTTGCTGGGTTGACTGAACGTCCTGGGTCTTGATGGCCTGCGCCTCAGCCTTCGCCTGGATCGACGGGATCTTCACATCAATGACGGCCTTGATCTGTGCCTGGGCAGCGGCAAGATCGCGCCGCATCGCCTCGTTTGCGCGAACAACGGCAGCGCCTTGGGTGCCCATTCCGACGAGAAGGCCAATAGCGGTCAACATCGTGATGAGGGTACCGATTGGCTGATACTGTCTCGCCTTAGCCATCAGGTTTTTGCCGGACATAACGGATCTCCTGCATGCATGGTACTCAGATGGGCCAGCACCTGTCTAGCAATCCGTGAATTCTGTCGTCACGGTCTGCTTTTCGGCGGTCGCATGGAGGCTCCAAGTCCGCCACCTCCAACTCAATCGCCCCGATGTCCCAGCCGGAACCTTGCGGTCGGGAAGTGCCAAGGGCGTCGGTAGCGAGTTCGGAAACTGCGCCGCGCGCCGTGCCCGCATCGAGCAAGTCGCTGCCGGACTTCAGCGTGAAATCATACGTCGTGTCTGTGAAATGATCCGTGTCTGTCAGGCTGTGGAATGTCGTCGTGCCTGGCGCTGACGTGTCGCCGCTGGCATTGGTGTCTGCGTTTGTTGGAGCGACATCGTTGATAAAATCGGCCGTAAAACCGCCGAATCCAACGCAGTTGTATTGATTGGTCAGCTTTTCCGTGCCGCCGGCGCATCGGATCGCATAGGCTTGACGCCCGTGTGAGTGACTTGAGCAGTTCTCTAATGACCAGTCAACAAGAGTGCCTTCGTTCCGGTTGCACCAAATGCCACCGCCATCGGGTGACGTTGACACTATTCCAGTGGGGTCGACGACCGATCTATGGTTATAAATATGCAGCGTCGTGTTTCCGGCTCCGAAGTTTGACGTCGCGGCCATCGGGTTCATGGGATTAGATGTGTCTGTGTTTTGCTTGCCATGGCACCACATGTTTTTGGCCGTCCATGTCACGGCCGTGGAGGTCTGCGACAAAAACCATACACCCGACCACCATGTCGTGAAAAAGGTGCTGTGTGACGTGGCAAATCCGTCGACCGTCATCGACAAATTTAGAATAAAGAGACTTGAGCCCCCCAAGATGCCGTTGCCGCCACCACTCGTAATGCGCGCAGATACGGTGATGTCGCTCATGTCGGCGACTGGGCGGCTTCCATCTTCGCCATACAACACGATGCCATTATCTGCCGCGTTGTTGTAAACCGTATTTCCACAATCACCCGACGCGTTCATCACGCCGTTGTTTCCCGTTCCCGCCGCCTCTTTGGACGGCAAGCTTGTGTAGTCGCCTCCGCCGCCGGGATAGATTCGATCATCAGCCATCCAGCACACCCGCCTTCGATACAATCAAAAAATCGTCTTCGCTGAAGATGTCCGGGTCTGTTGGCTCGGTGACGTCGTAGATCGCGCGGAACTTCTCGTCGGTGAGCGCGGACACGTCTACCCGCACGCGGCATCGGCGTGCTACTGGCGTCGGCATCGCTTCTTGGGTGATTGGGTTCGGCTCGAACGTGTCGGCCTCTGTCACCTCGAAATACGGATTATTCCATCGGTCTGGGTTCGCCTCCAAATCGGGATCGACCAGCGGAATCACCTTGTGAATTATGTATTCCTGGCGACCGAACTTGTGGCGATCCGCCCATGGCCTGACCAGTATCACATCGAGATCGAGGTGCGAAAGCACCACATCCTGGCCCGGCAGATCATAGATCTTCACGAGCGCCGCAAGCATCAGGCCACCTTCACGTCGTGGGGCGGCAGCTTGCCGATCGCGGTCCTTGCTCTGGATTCTTTCAGGAGGATCGCGTCGGACATTCTACGAAGAAGATTGTTTGTGCCGCGAACTTCGCAATCCTTGCCCTCGATCAGTGGGCGCTCAATACGCGCCCGAAAAGGCTCGAACATAGCGCGCTTCGATTCGATGTCGCGCGTAATCGCGTCGATCTGCGCGCGACTTGTCTTGTTCGGCTCGTTGCGCAGCGCGCGAGATTCTGCCTCAAGATCCTCGATTTCACGCAATTCAGCCTTGTAGACATCCCTGTCGGCGCGCCACGCTGGATCGAAGTACACTCGCCATGGCGATTGCCCCGTCCAGTGGCCAGCCAAAACCCTTGTGTGCCAAGGGCATCCAATACGAGGCATGGTGTGGCCCGCAAGAATCATCCGCCGCAACTCGAGCTCAACCTCTGGGTCATCGACCATGCACACCACCTGGGTGCGCAGCCGACCGGCGAATCCAGCGTCCAGGAACAGCGGCAGCTGGGACGCCAGGATAGCCTCCATCGGCTCGCCCTCTTTCCACGTGTGACGCGCGGTACTCAGGTCGTGGTCGCGACAAAACAGAGCGACGTTTTGAGGCATTTGGCACCTGCCTTTCAAGGCACGACCGGCCTAGATCAGTTCAAGACCTTGACGACAATGAACGGTTCGCCGTAGTCGGCGCTCTCGGTCATGGCGGTCTCGATGCCGATGACGAGATCTTGACATCCGTCGAGATCAAGCTTGATCGGCGCCGTCAGCTTGTAGTCGCTGACGCCATCGTTGTAGGCGATCCCGTCCACCGCGTTGTTGACCACCAGCGTCTGAAGCACAGTCCCGTCGGTCTGGCTCAGAAGCTGATACACGTCGGCTTCGAGATTTGCCTGCGAACTGTCTCGAACTTGGCTCTTGCTGATGCCATGCGCAACCACAACCGGGTTGGTCAACGTCGCGCCTCCGCTCTTGTAGGCGCAGGCGATCAGCATGGACGTTCCTCGGCCCGAAACGTTGATCTTGCGGCGAGAATCCAGACCCGGCCCGTCGAGCGCGTCGGGAGATGAGTCGACAGTTTCCGGGTTAACTCCGGCGTGAACCCACCCTGACACAACCGAGACGGGGACGACCTTTTGGCCGACGGGCACCTTGTCTTCGTCAATTCGGGGCGGAAGAATTCTTGCTGGAACGTCGGTCAATGCCATGGCTATGGCTCCTTTAGCTGTCCTTGCCGCGACGGTCGATCCAGCCGCGTGTATTGATGGTTACGTTCGTTTCCGCCACCGACGCACTAAGCCGGTAGCAAATTCGGCCAAGCGTGTCTGTTTCCACCTCGAGCACTTGATTCGCGAGCTTATGCGTAGTCGACCCAGTTCGGTCGATGATGTGCGTGGCGTCGTTGACACTGATGGCCACGTCGGTTTTCTTGAGCGGGCCGACATCGAGATATGCCTGCCCCGCAGAACCGTCATCAAGCAATAGAGCGTAAACGATCGCGTCGACAATGATGTCTGTTGGTAGCGTCAGCGTCACTGTGACGCGAGACGTGCCGGGGTTCGCCGTGGAATCGTCTACGACCGGGATGTCCCACAGGAACACATCGCCGCGCTGGTAGAACTTGATGATGTTCGACGAGCCGTCGGTGACAACTGACCCAATGCGGCGAACGGCGGTCCATCCGGTCGGCACATTGGCGCCGGTTGGGCTGGTGTCAAACATCGCGTCGACCGTGCCATCGGTATTCTTCGTTATCAGGATGACGTGGTACGTCTCGTTTATCGTCACGCCGCCAGTCACATCGCCACCGGCGCCGGTGCCTTCCGTCCAAGTTGCGTCGATCTGCTTCGTGAGGGCAGATCCCAGCGTGACGAGCAAAGAACCGGAGAAGTTCGCGCAGTTGCCGACGGCGATATCAATGTCGTGGTCGGCGTCCGTGCCGTTTGAAAGCGTGAGACCGTAGATGTGGCCCTGATCCGGGGTATCTGCGGCAACCGTGGTGACATTCCCCCACGCCACGCCTGTCGATGCCGTTGAGTCGGCGATTAGGATTTGGTTGTTAGAGCCAACGCCCACTCGAACAAGGTTAGCGCCGTTGTACGCAAGCACATCGCCCTTTGCGAGTCCGGCCGCGTCCAACAAGTCCTTCACGATGCCCGCCTGAAGCGATGTCCAAGCGGCCGAGTCGACAACCAAAATCGAATTGTCGGCCAACGCCGCCGGGTCGGGCAGGTCTGAATCGGCAACGACAAAGCCCTGTTGCTCGATGGCGTCCAGGGAAAGCGTGAGCTTCGTCACATTGACGGTTTCGTTTGAATCCGTTTCAACCCACAGTTCAACGTAATCGCCGTTGGCGAGCGTGAATCCATCGGCCACGACGTTAAAATCGTTTTTCTTCCCGGCGTTCTCGTAATCAAACTCGGTCGCTGTTCCTACGAGCGAGCCGTTTTTGTAGATGCCGAGCTTCACGTTCACATCGGCCGATGCCATGTCGATCGTGCCGTGAGCCGTTGCCCTGAAAACCTTCGTGGTCGTGCCGGTGTACCGTAGCCGGTTGTTCGCTGGCATGTCGACTTCTGAGGTGTTCGACCCCAGAGTAGTCAGCGTGCTGCTGATCTTGATCGGCGTGGCCGCCGTGGTGGCGGTTCCGGTCGCCGTGGTCATTTCCAGGCTGCCGTGCGTCCAGGTGCCCGAAGCGGTCACACCGGCCGCGATCTGGTTCACTACATAGTTCTTCGTTGCAAGATCGGTTCCGTTGACAGGCTCGCCAGCGTTGCCGCCGATGGCGCCTTGCAGATCCCACCGAAGAAGGTCACCGAGCGATCGACGGATTCGGAAAGTATCTTCGAGGTTGCGGTTCTTGAGTCCCGCATGAGTGGCCAGCGCCTGAATGAACGACATGGCGCGGTCAAGGAACGCCACGAAGTCCGTCGGAGATACCGCCGTCGATCCGTCGGTAGCGATCTGTTGCGTGAAGTCTTCGGGGATCAGGTATCGCCAGATCTTCTTTGTCGCCGGCGGGGCCGTTCTGAATCGAATCGTCACGCCTGACGCAGACCCAAGCGTGCCGATCAGGTCGTAGTGGATGCCTTCGGTCTGGATCGTGGGCACGCCTGTTGCGATGTCCTCGAGGTAGACCTTCAAGTCGTCGCTGTCGGTCACGACATACGGAAACGTGAAGTCGGTCGAGGCGCCGTCGCCCTGCGTGTCGAGTCGTTCGTGTACGGTTGTTAGGCTCATGGCAAAACTTTACCGCATAATAGCGATCAACTCCACGCTATTTCAGGCCCAGGGCCGAGGATGTCGTGTCTTCAAGCTGGCTGAAGATTCGAGAAAGCAGAAAGTGATTCTGCATCGGGATCATCCGGCGGAAGCTCCGAAGATCTCCGTCGTTGAATTTCCCGGTCACAAGGCGGGCTGACGAAATCGCCGCATCCCCGGCCAAGCTGGCCGTAGGGCCAAGAACCGCGTCGAGCATGTCGTTGCCGGAATAATACCGCTTGCCAAGGCCAAGGGCCGGCGTAACTCCAACGTGTCCGCTCGTCGCTGCGGACACAACCTCGTCAATGTCGAAGAAGATGCCCGACAGACCGGCCTGCTTGAACCCGTCGAACGTCCACTGGGACAGCCCCTTGGCCGTGCCTGGGTCTGGGAGATCCCGCCCGTCCGCCGCCCGCTTCATGGCGACCGCCATCATGCCGAACGCCGTCGAAGCAAGGACGCCTGATGCGATCGCCGCGTCCCGGTACACCAAGCCGCGAGCAAGGATTCGAGTGTTCGCCGCAAATGAGAAATTCATGAACTGGAAAATCGAAGCCTGAACCTCATGGCTCATCCACGGAATATTCGGGCGATCGCCTGCCGAGCCTCGCAGAATGTTTAGATCCCGTGCACGGTTGAGCGCCCCGCGATACCGTTCGCGGATGTCGAGATCGGTCCATGCTGACGTGTTGGGCACAAGTGGCTCCCGAACGCCGTCCACGACATGGCCGTGCTGCTCAAACTGCGCACCGGCGCGGCGAAGGTGGTCAACGCCAAGTCCAAGCTCACGCAGCCGTTTCAGCGTCTTCGGTGAAAGGGCCTTACCCGCCGCAACTTTTCTCGCATTCGAAATGATGAACCCCTGCGCCACCATCACAGCATAGTTCTCCATAATCGCGTTCCACGGACCAATCAGATTCGCCAGTGAGTAATAATGCGTTGCCTTGTCGAGCGCGTTGCCAAACCGCCCGTGCGATCCGGTCGCCACAACTTCATTCGCAAGCCCGTTGATCGACTTTGCCCGCGCGTTCGTGATGGTATCGGCAGCGCCGATTGCAAGCCTGATCTCGTCCTTTGCCATCTTCGCGACGTTGCTCTTGAACGACCTGAGCATCGGTACGACGGCATACCGAAAGACGTTCCCGATCCCGTAATTCATAACCGGCATTGCAAGGTCAGTCATGGACGACATCGCAATCTTCCCGGACACAGAAAGATACGCAAGCTGCCTTCCGTTCCGAAGAATCTCCGGAGCCAACGCGCCGGGGTCTCGCGGGATTCCGAGCGTGCCCCGGATCTCGTCGCGCATGGTCCGGATGTTCCGAAGATCCCGCTCCTTTGCACGGCGCAGCTTCGACTGCGCCTTTGCATCGCCCTTGGCATTCTCAATCGCCGTGTCGTACCAATCTTCGATCCGCTCAATGGCAAGCGGCATGTCGCCGCCGCTGAATTCCTTCGCAAGCTGAACGTCTGCCTCACGCAGAATTGCCTGAGCGTCTGCGTCCGTCTTGGCCTCGTAGATGTTTCGCGCAAGTCTTTTTCTCGCATCGAGACGGGCTTGCAGCTTTTTACTTGGCAAGAACTCCTGATACAGGCGATTGTCTCGATCGCGCAGCGCGACAGATGCGATCGTCTTGTCCACACGGATGGCCGCGACATCTTCCGGGAGGGTTTCATCGGCCTTCGACAGAACCTTCATGATCCCGAAACGCTTGCCGATCTCAAGATCGGACGAAGCGGCGCGAGAGTAATACTTAGTGACACGGACGGCATCACTGACGAGCCATGGCTCAATGATAACATCCGGGACATCGAGCGTTCGAGCCAGGAGCGGCCCACGGTAAGGCAAGTCTCCGGGGTGGTCGCCTGCCGTCTCAAGCATTCGGCTGACCACCGCATTCAATTCTGAGCGGGCAGCGGCGCGATCATATGGCACGCCATTAACAAGAGCCTTCGCGGACTGGTGACCGATGATCGCGTCGACAAACTCCTTTGCCTCGCCGGAATCAGAAAGCTTAACCTTGTCGTACATACGATAGAAGTAGTTCGGGTTTTCTTCGATAAGCTGCTTCGTGAAGTACCCACGACTGACAAGCTCCCTGGCAGTCGGGTCGAACACCTCACGGCGAAGAATGACAGCCGCCTCCCATGCCTCTTGTATTCCGCCCTCGCCGATATATTCCTCCCGCGTACGGCGAAGGGCCTTGGCGGTTTCCTCGTTGAATTTCTCGAAGGACACTTTGCCTTCCGCGCTTCCAAACCGCTGCGTTACGCGACTCAAAAATCCGGCTCGCTTCTTCGTGCCGCCGGTCTGGTAGTTGACGTAAAGGTCTTCGACCTTGCCTATCGCCACGTCGGCCTCTGCGACGCGAAGCCGCGTAGATGTCTCGGCGTCTAGCCGCTTGACGCCCTCAGCCTTCGGCATGACCCACTGATGCAGCAAGTCGCTGATCGCCACCGTCGGCTCAGCCTCGGACACGGCGTTGCTCAGCCGGGGCGATGTGGCCCTAAAGTACGCCTCGCCAAGGACCTTCTCCGCTCGCTCGATCGAGTGGGGATCGCTCAGGTCACCCCAGATATCTTCAACCGCCTTCCTTGGCGTTGCGCCAGGGGCAGTGATGTCGACATCGCCGGGCTTTGGATGAAGATAAGAATCCAGTTGCCGCGTTGTTCTGTTGAGCTTCGCTTTGGAAAACCCCGAGGCGATCACGCCGAAAATACCGCTCAACACAGCGCCAGCAGCCACAGCATCACGGCTTTCCTCGACTGTGCGGGCCTCCTGCGTCGTGTGGAGCAAGGCTTCCTGCACCGCAACCGAAGCGGCTCCGGCCGCGGCAAACCGCCCGGCCGTGGCAAGTATCTTCACTCCACGCGCGCCCTTCACAACAGCGCCGCCGGGAAGGAAGATCGTCGGGTCAAGCACGCCCGCAGCAATCGAGGCGGCGATGCCACCCCACCCGGCTTCCGCCAGCGTGTTTTTGTTTTCGTTCTCCCGGTCGATCTGCTGCCTGATCCGCTCCAGGTCGTTCGCGTTACGCGCGTGCGTGAAGCTATTCAGGTGCTCCTCGTACCCACCAATATGGACGAACGGATTATTCTGCCGGTCCCATGGCCGAGTGGGATCGCGAACAGCAAACGGATTGAATTCCGGATCAAGCTCTCCAATCGGAGACGTGTCCTGAAACCACGACGCGATTAAGTTGTGCTGGCTGAACGCCGCTTTTGCCGTTTCGATTACGCCGGGGCCTTCGTCCCGGATCTGCGCAGGCGGAACATACGTCGCCAGCGCTGCGTCGAACGCGGTTCCCCCGTTCCTGTCGTCTTGCAAAACGAACGGCATTATTCAGGCCTTTACGGTTGAAACAATTCAAACAGCGGGGAAATCCCAACGCGCATCGAGTCTTTCAGCGAGGGTCGTTTTTTCCCCGACTCGATATCGCGCAGCCGCTTGCTGGTCTCGCGATCGCGAACGGCCTGCGCCGATCTGTCGCTCACCGCCTTGGGGCTGGATTCGTAGTCTGGGAACCACAGATACCGCTTGCCCGACGAATGGAAGATCGGGTGCGGAATACCCTGGTCGTCGACCCAACTCATCTGATACGCGGGTCGGCTGGTGTCAACCGGGTCTGGATCAAGCCGAATCTTCGACCGGAACACGCCCACATTCAGCTTTGAAATCGGCCCAGACACTTCTTCCGGAAACACGACTTCGCCCGCCTGGATCGCATCGCCTAAATCCTGGACGGCCTGAAATTCCATATCGGTCTTGCCGAAGTTTGGATTGCCGAACACCTTCAGCGGTGAATTGAATACGATCCGGTCGCTGTCAGATCCAAGGCCCATCTTGCCGATTTTTCGACCGAACTGCTCGACAGCAAACGCCTTCGCAAGCTCGATGTCAGTGTTGCCTCCCGCAACCATGTCCATCACGGCCGCGTGGAACCGGGTCCGAAGGTTCTTGGGCAACTTCTCAAGCGCCGCGTCCTTGTCCAACTGAAGGCCTCTTTGCGTCTTGTCGTCAAGGTTTATGTGGAATTCGTCCCGAACCATCTGGATCAACGCTTCATCGGCCGCCGCAGCAATTCGGGTGCGATTGTTCTTGATGAACTGACCGGTCGCCGGATCTTTGGGGTTGATCGCATTCGCAACCCTGTCTCGAATCGGCGCGATGTCAAAGTCGGATGTCGCCGCATCCTCCGGACGAATGTTGGTTACCGTCGAGATGCCCACAGCAAGCTTCCGCTCGTCATCGGTGAAGTATTGCTCGTAAGCAAGCCGGTCGGTGGTGCGCAGGTTCTCCATGAAGCTCACGGACTGGGCGATAGCGTCCGACCTGTCCGAACGCAGACCGGCGCGTATGGTGGTCTGAAGCATCGTCGGCATGACGCCGGAGTTCATTGCCATGTCTACGGCAACGCTGTACCGCTGAGCCGTGCCCTCGGGCGTGTGAGGAATCTCCTGCGTCAGACGTCTGAAGTAGACATCGGCGGCGTCCTGCATGCCGCTTCGGTCAAAAACGGGCACGCGGGCCAGATGCGCCCCTTCGATCCTAGCGATCTTCGCCTCCATCGAGTTCGCACGCATCGACGCGGCCTGGATCTTTCCGACCAACAGGTTCGCGCGGCCACGATCCAGGTGGCCGGTGTCGACATCAGATTCGATCTGCTGCACCGATGGCAACGTCGCTTCCCCACGCTGCGCGGCAAGGATCTCTCGTTCATATTCCGCGGCGTTGTGCTGGTGAAACCGTTCCTCGATGCCGTTCGTGAGACTCAATCTCATCTTTGCATCCTGGATCCCGGCGGCAGCGTCCTTGAGATCCTGAACCTCGACAATCGACGGCGGGGGCGTCTGACCCGAGAACAGCCGGCTTGCGTTGACGAAGATGTCGTCGGCGATCTTCTGGTCAGCGGCCTTGCTCTGGCTCAATTCCTCAAGGCCGCGAGCTTTCAACTCGGCCTCAAGCGACTTGATCGTGCTGGCCTGATACTCAGGAACCTCAGACCCAAGCCCAGAGCGAATGTCGGCCAAAAGACCCTGCGGATCAAAGCGGCGACGCTGGGCCACGGATTCACGAAGCTCGCCGATACGTGATTGCTCGGCCCGCGCCCTCGCCTTTTCCAGCACGTCGTCCGGCAAGTCGCTGAACGGGTTCGCGTCGGCGTCGAGGCTCAGGGCAAGGATTGCCGACTTGGGGTCTTCCCGGATCAGGTCTTCGAGTGATCGCATCGAGGCGCCATCTACAGCGCGCTTGACGACCGACTCCACCGCGCCCTCATTCTCGAGTCCGCGAGTCGTTCCGGCGCCGGATCGCACCATCTCGACGATGTTGTCAAGGTGCAGATCGGCGTCGGCATCGCGGCCATCCCGAACCGCGCGGCTGTATGCGGCCTGTTCGGTTTCGATTGCGGATTGCAGGCGAACGGCGTTCGTGTCCATCTGCCGACTGACGGCCTCGCGCTTCACATGCAGCAAGCCCTGGTCGGACGCGGACTGAAACTTTGCGTCCACCTGAAGCATCAGGTCTTTGTCTTCTTCTTCGATGAACAGGTCTTTGACGCGGTTGACCTGCTCGCGGTAGACGCGATCCATCTCGGCCGGATCCGTATGCTCCATTGCGGCCTGACGGGCATCTTCAACGCCTTGCGTGATTTTGCTCTGGGCGTCGATTAACTTCTGCGAGCGCTCAGCCTGAAGCTGGATGGCACCGATCCGCTCCACCGCTTCGCCAAGGGCTTGCCCGGCTGCGGCAAAGCCAGCCGCCGCGCCGCCCTGGTCGGAAGGAGACCGGACCTGCCCCTGGGACTGACGAGGGGGAAGCGCCAGGGTCCGGGCGGTGTCAGATACAACGTTGATCCCGCCAAGCCTGCTCATTATCTGACCCTCAGAACGTTCGACCCGCCAGCGCGGTTGATCGTGTTCAAATCGCCAAGGAACGTCGACGCGCTGCGTCCAATACCCGCGATCAACCGGCCCTCACCACGGCGACGGAAGGCATCGGCGGCGATACGCGAGCCCTGGGCCGAGAGCGTTGCGTTCCTGCGGACAGTCGCTACATCCAGGGCGGCCTCCGCCGTTTCGTCGGCTTCCACTTCCAAGATCGAGCCGCCGGTCGTGCCGCCAGCAGCGGCGAGCGCACGCAGACGACCGAGCCTCCGGCTCCGATCCCTGGCAAGCCGCTCAGCGGTCGACTGACCAGCCTGAAGGGCCGCGCGGGCGTTCCGCCGCTCAATGCTCGCCTTGAACCGATCGGACTCAAACGCCGCGTAAGCCCCAGCAATGCCCGCTGCCGTTGACCCGAGCGTTCCCAGCGCCATTAGATCGGTTGACGTGAAATCAGCAGACATCGGTGATCCTCGCATACAAGTCGAAGTCCCTGCCCATCTTATCGTAGCACCGCATGACGCCCTCGAATTGGAATCCAAGATGCCGTGCCCATCTGCCGAATTCCGGTCGCGATGATTGACACACGGTTTCGACGCGCCGGAACAGTGGGTCGCGTTGGATCTTATCAAGGAACCGGATGACGACGCCACTCAATTCTACGTACTGCCTTGCGGACACGCCCTCAGCGACCATCGCCCAAGCGCGGGCGCATCCGTCGTGTATCGGCACGACACCGGCCACAAGCAGCGCATCATCGCCGCAAAACACGCACTCACCCGACGACACAGAAGCCAGACGCGCAGCGTTTTCAGGATCCCATTCGCCGATCTGCCGCGATTGCAGGTCGATCAGGCCAAAGTGATGTTCCCGAAGGTCTTCGGTTCGGATCAATGGGCATTACCGCCGATCTCGACATCGATGCCGATCTGAAGAATCGTAAGCGGCAGGGGCACGTCAATCTGGATATCAAGCTGCAACGTCTCGGACGCCTCTGCGTATCCGCTGTCGGGCTCCGCTCGGCCAGTGAACAGCGGCGCACCACCAAACAGCGGCACGCCGCCCTTTTGGCTGGTCCAGACGTAAGTCGCCTTGTCCTTCTCCCCGTATTTGAAATAACAGGAGTTCAGGACATGAACGTCAACATGCGCCGCCTTCATGAACCGGTCGCGCGGATCAAACGGCGCACGGCCGGGGACGACCGGCTGAGTCAGGCATCGGGCCAGGTAGGGCAGCCCCACGACAACCTTCGTCGCCTCATATTCCAGCGTAAGCGTGCCGCCGCCTCCGACCTTCTTTGACGGATGGACCTTGCCATCCGCAAGGATCTGAACGTCCTGTCCTTCAAGGTGCGGGACGCTGATCGTGGTCGTGGCCGCGCCGTCATAAGACACACTGGCATCGACGTGGATCGCGTCTTCCAGGCTTCCGTTGATGTCGAACGGATCGGTGATGTACTCAATGAACTGTCGAACCTTGCCGTCTGCGGTTCGCCGCTTCACAAGCAGCCAAACTTCGTCGCTGCCGTTGGACTTCGGTATCGTGGCGACAGACCCCACTGTGGAATCGCAGAAGTCCGCATCGCCGTAGAACGCGACAGGCGAATCCGTGATCGGTAGCGGGGTTTCTTCAATGAAGAGCCCAACATTACCGCCGCCGCCGGCGATCTTGACATCCGCGTGCGCGATGTTCGTCGAAAGGTCGCCCTTCTCGTAGGCGAAGCAAAGGCCTCCCGCAGTCATTGCGGCAACCCACCGATCCCCGACCGACAGACCGCGAATGTGACTACCACCCCACACAGCAACAGAGTCCGCCACAGAGCCGTCAGCCTTACTCACCTTGTACAACGTCGGGTTGTTGTTGACCTTTTCGTCAGTGGCAATCCACACGTACCCCGTGTCGGTCGGGTCTTCGCGGATGACGTTGGCGGTGTCGAATGTCGTGATGTCCGTGTCCCACAACTTCGCCTTCGTGCCTTTGTCATAGCAAACAAGATTGAACGTTCGCCCGCTCACAGCGCCAACTTGGCGAAACACGCTCACAATCACGTAGTCGCCATCAGCGAACACGGCATACGAAGTCGAATTGGCCAGGTCTGCATCTACGAACTGATCTTCGCTGGCCTGCGCGGCGGTGCCATCGGGGGCAAGCATGTCGTAACGGGCCACGTAAAAAGACGCGCCGGACGTCTGTACGCACGCATAAACAAGGTTCCTGGGCCTGTCGAAAAACGTGTCGTTGCTTCGGTGCGTCGTGGCGCCGTTCGCAGCGACGGCGTAGGTCCGGGTCGAATCGCTCGGGTCATACCGATGGACCCAGAAAATCGGCGGAACATGCGTCATGCCGATCACGAACAGATTGCTCGGCAGAATCCATACAGAATTCGGATTGCTGTTGATGAAGTCGTATTGAGATTGTGTTTCTACGCCGTCAGACTTTCGCCGAACGGTCAGAAGCCTTGTGCTTACACCGCTGTGCAGAGGGACCGCCAGCACATCGGCGTCCTTGCTCACGTCAATTGCGCCAGCGAGGCCGCCAAGAGTTTGCGACCACTGGCTTGCGCCACTCAGCAAATCAAACTTCTCAAGGTTCGATGACCCCGTGAGGTACACGTATGCCTGTGTCGGCATGAACGGAGCCGGCTCGACGGTAGCATCGCCACCGGAGCCCACGACGCAGAGCGAGCCGCCGATCGTATGCTTCGCCCACGCGACGACATCTTCATCGCGTCGGTAGGTCAGACTCAGAAGCGAGCCGTCTCCCAATACGACCCAAAGCACGCGGTCGGGCATTCGCTGGAACGCCATATCCGCAACCTGCGAGCTAAACATATGCTCCGACAGGATCGACAGATCGGGCGACCGAAACCGATCGGTTTCAAAGCTGAATACCAGTTCGTGCAGGTTCTTGCCTGCTCGCTGAAAATACAGGTACGCATCGCCCGCCTCGACCGGCTGAACAAGATCAGTCGATCCGTTCCGAGACTGCTTCTTCGATCGAAAGTCACTTGGCGTGTGAAGCCCGCCGTCGGAAAACCCAACCCATTCGCCGCCCGTCGTCCAGATCAGCAGGCCCCGATCGTCTGACCGCATAGCGCGAATGCCGTTGACCTGACTGTCGCTGAGTGTGCGAACAATCGAGTTTGCATCGGATACGGTTCCGTCTGTCGCAGACGGTGCGAAGTTTGTAAAATCGTCGGAGTTTGACGACCAGACCGTTTGTGGCTGTGCGTCGTAGCTGCCGTTCGTTGCGGCAAACCAAAGCCGCCCCTGATGGAACGTAATAACTTCAGGCCACCCGGTCGTATCAGACCACGCGCCGAGCCGCCAACTCGCCGTCGCCGTGCCTGCCGAAGCGTTGGGGCCTCGTATCGTTGCGACAACGACCGTCGTGCTGGTCCACGCCGTAATCTCAAGCCAAGTCCAGTTGCCCGCCGGATCTTTCCACCGGATCAGCCTGCCGATGTCGGTGGTCTTAAACCCTTCCCCGTTGTTGATCGCGGTGATGGCCGATGCCGTCACGTTCACGCTGCCAGAAGTGCCGGACAAGGCAAGCGTTACCGCCGTCGAGTTGGTGTCGAGATACGGCCCGTCTTCAAAGTCGAACGCAACCCATTGCCAGTTCGTATCGGCGAGCCGCCGAAGTTCGTAAGGTCGAACAAGAGGATACACCGAGAACAAGACATCGGCCGACTGCGCATATCGAACGCCGAACACCTGCCCGGACAGGTATGGCGACGAGATCTCGTAGGGACTGCCTGCGGATTCAAGTTGGGCGCGATCGCGAATGAACCGCGTGTACCCGCCGCCAAGCTCGATGATGTACGTCTGAGATACGTTGTATTCAAAGCCCAGAATCCGAACCGGCTCGGTCCGAACCTTCGCCTCGATGTTGCCTTGGGTTCCGCCGCGCCGCGTGGTGCCGCCCTGCACCATTGGAACCATATTGCGCATCATCTCGACAGAATTGCCGTACTTCTCAAGGTCGGACCGCGCGCGACCCTTCGCCGACCATTCGCCGGAAGTGAACGACGTTTGGACTGTCTTTACGTTGATGCCCATTATCTGTCAGGGTAGATGCCGCTACGGCTCGATCCCGTGCCTCGGCCAAGGCGTGCGTCCACGAACCTCGATCCGCCGAGATGCTGGCCTTGCTGTTCCTTTCGAGCGTTGTCGACTTTAGCCTGAGCCACGAGATCCTTAAGGTCAGAATTCACTTGCCGGATCTTGTCTTGATCGGCCGACAGCTTCGGGCCAACAAGCCGGGCCAGCACGAAGGCCAGCGCCTTCCGCAAACTGGCAGACCTCATCTCTCCAACCGTGATCTTTTTCGTGTAGGTCAGATTGACCGTGCTGTCGTGGCTCTGGATGGCCTGCCCGACGATCTCGTACTGATACCTTTGATCGTTGATGTACTTCGCGGCGATGTAATCGGATGGAAGCTGGTGTTCGTAGGTCCAGTCGATGGACACGGTGGCGCCGGTGGGCGTAAGGGCCTTCTTTGCGCGAGCGTCCGGCCAGTGGTACATCTCAAGAACTTCGTCGATCGCTTGATCAATGTGCGACTTGAGCAGTTCAGCGGACGGGCTGTTGGCGTCGTCAATGCTGTTGATGTTGTTTTTGCCGAGCGCGGTAAGCGCCATGTTCGCGACGTGGGTTTCGCTGTTCGATGCCATGGCTGTCGCTCCTTCCCAAGATCATAGCAAAGAAAAAAGGGGCCGGGTTAAAAACCCAGCCCCCACGCCGATGAGCAGGCAACTCGTTCGGTCTGTTTGGCATTACCCGCCGGTCTGTGATGCAACCATGATGATTCGGAGAATGCCGGAAGTCGGCAGGTTGGCCGCAGCGATGGTCGCAAGCACCGTTTCGTCCGCAGTCAATTCGGTTCCCACGGCATCGCCAAGGCCGAAAACTTCGGGGGTCGTGTTGTTCTTGACCGCAGCGGCCCGGTACTTGCCAGTGTCGCCGGTGATTCCGATGGCGATGGTGGCCGTGGCGCCCATCGCGGCCGATGGCACAAGAATGCCGTACAAGGGGATCATGCCCTTGCGCATCCGAATCATCTCAACGTCATCTCCGCTGGCCACGGTGTTGGCGGACAGGTCGATCTCGCCCTTGAGGACGGTCAGGCTGCCGCCGTGGACCTTGGCCGAAGGACGACCGGCCACGTCAGCGCCGTCGAAACCGGTCAAAAGAGTCATCACGTCGGAGTAAAAGGTGGTCATGGAAACCTCTCTTTGAAGGCCCCGTCTGGGGGCTCAGTTATCTAAAATCCTCAAGCCAGGGCTTACGGGCTTTCGTCGCAGAAGATTTCGACCACGCCTTCCTCTTGCAGTCGCGTTGCACCGAAGTCTTCCCGGTGGTAGATCTGCGTGACGTATCTCAGGTCGTCCCGCTCGGTGACGCGGGTCTTCATGTTTTGGGAGTATTCGCCGTAGGCCACCGAGTCCTGGACCCAGGCCACCGCCGAAGCGACATCGGTCGCCGTGACGTGCGGGCACTTCTGCGTGCGGTGCATCATGAATCCCATGTACTCGTCGATGTTGCCGCTTTCCAGCGCGCGGATGGTCACATAGTCGCCGCTGGTGGCTTTCTCGATCTTCAGGAGATCGGAAATTTGCTGGCGACGAAGGGCCAGATGCTTTGTTTCGTCTTCGTCGAAGTTGTTTTCGCCAAAGATGTTCTGAGCCTCAATCAGTTTGTCGAGCGTCAGGCCCTCGCTCGAACCCGACAGGTTCACGATGACCTGCTGGCTCGCGCCCAGCGAAACGCTAGTCGCACCGGCCTTGCCCGAATAGGCCGTGCCAACCCACTGCGCAAGACGAACCTCGTCCTTTTTCCTGGCGAACCACTTGGAGATCGCGCTGGAATAAGCGTTCGAGGGGTCTTCGAGCATGCGCACGCTGTCGTTGTCATCCAGCGGAATCGCCTTGCTCCGAGGGGTGGCGACCAGGCGGCGGCGGCTATGAGTCGCTTCGATCAAGTTCGTCTTGCCGTAGCGCTCGTCTTCCAGGCCCTCGTCGCTGTCGTCGAGCGCAGCGATGCGATTGACGTAGGTCTGCTCGCCCCTCATCTCGACGTTGCGGTAGGTGCCTTCGGTCTTCGATGCGCCTTGCTGCTGAAGCTCAAGGATGCCCGCCTCGAAGTTGTCGATGTAATGTTGGTCTTGTGTCTCAGCCATGACGGCCTCCAAGCAAAAAAACATGCGTTTACGGTTTGATGCTTCGAGGCGGAATCCGCAGAGTTGCGGGCGCTTCTTGCCATGACGATGGCCAGTCGGCCGTCTTTCCGGCTGTCGATCGGGCCGAATACGGGAGTCCGATACACAATCAATAGCCAAGGACACATAAGTCGTCAAGTGTGTACTGAAAAAAGAAACGGCCGAAAAGAAAAACCCGACAGGGGTGATTTGGCCCCTGCCGGGCTGGCTGGCACCCGCCGAAGCGGGTGGGGGGGGGGATCAGCGATCGGGGTTGCCGGTTCCGACGCCGGCGACTGGCTTGTTGGCTCGGTGCGCACCGGCGCGAATGAGCTTGGATCGGTATTCGACCGCCTCTTTGTGTCGGGGATCGCTCTGGTTTCGCAGCGCCTTGGCCAGCGGATGGTCGCTGTCCTTCGCGACGAGGCGGCCGTATTCGGCCTTCGCTTCGGCCGGTGAAAACACGTCGCCGCCCGACTGGTCCATGCCTTCGATGCGCTGGTCGCCGAGGATCTCGTCAGACAGTCGTGCCAGGAACAACGCAAGGCGCGGGTTGTTTCCGACGCCGGTCTTGTTGAATTCGTCCTTCAGTTCGTCCGACCCGTACTTGCCGACGAGGAAATTCACTTTCTTGAGCTTGGTGTCGTAGGCTTGGCCGAACCCTTCGTCTGACCTAAGGAATTCCTCGGTCTTGTTTCGCTCTGCCTTGGCCGCCTCGTTCATCGACGCAACCTGCCCGACCTGCCGCTGCGCGTCCCACTCAAGCAGCGCCTGCGTCTGCGTCGGAGTGAGCTTCAGTTTATGCGATATTTCCTTGAACTCCGATGACTGCTCATCGGTGACGGCATAGCCTTCGGGCAGGCCGTCGATTTTCAGTTCGTAGTCTGCCGCATTATCGGGGACGCCAAGCGCCTTGTATATCGCGTCGACCTTCTGCTGCCGCACGTCGGACGCGTCGGCCTCGTCGGGAAGCTCGATCTTGTTCTTGCCGACAAGCGCCTGCGTGTCGATGAACCGCTTCGAGACGTTCGCGATGACCTCGCTCGGGGGCTTGTCCTTGATCTGCTCAAGGAACTTGGCGCCTTTCAGGTCGTCGGGAAGTGAACTGAACCAGTCGGAATCAACGACACGATCCTCGGAGCCATCGGTAGTTTTATCGCCCCCGTCGCCGCCGCCGCCAAGCAGTGATTCTCCTGCACCTTCGCCAGCGTCGCCCGCCCCACCTCCGGCACCGTCGCCGCCGCCTTCGTCGGGGAAGAAATGCACCGGGGAAGACCACGCCTTCGGGTTGTAATGCGCGAGCGCATGGATCGGGTCACTCGTCGATAAGGATCGTTGGATCATCTGCCTGCCCTTCAAATCGCTTCCTGTGTGCGGCAATTCTACGCATCGCCGCGATGGGGTCTTTGGGGTACGTCAATCGCTCAAGGATCTTGATCACCACGAACCGCCTGCCCTTCTCGAACTCCTGCGGACCGGAGTCTTTGAGGGGCATCGGATCGTAGATGCTGCCCAGTTCGTAAAGATCCGTCAGGATCAGGTCTCGCTCGGAATCGTCAAGCGATTCGACGAGCTTTCGCCAAGCCAGCGCCTTTCGGCATTCGACGGTCTGCTGATCTGTTTTACGCGGCATTCACCGATCCGAGTGCCTGAGCGCCGTCTTTCGCGGCGCTGGCGGCCATTTGTGCCTGCTCCAACTGCTGTTGCTGCGCAATCTGGGCGGCGCGATTCTCCCGGATTTCGCGGACCTGTTCAACCGGCCGCAGCAATCTTTGAGGAAAATTAAACGTCCCCGCAGCGTACCGGATGCCGACGTCGACATCGAAGTTGTCCATCACCGTCGGATCCCGATCGACGAACGGTGACGCGTAGGCCTGCATCTTCGCAAGCGAATCGACTTCGGATTCGCGCTGGCTCATGGATAGCGGCGACGTGTAGATGACTTCAAGTGACCGGTTACGAAGCACCTCGGGCGGCGGCGGGATCTCGCCCAGATCGGTCATGTTCTCGAACGTCTCATGGATGATCGGGCCGAGCATGTCTTCGGTGATCGGCGAAAGCCACGGGCTCAGGATCTCAAGCCGCTGCCGGAGCATCGCATTGACTTGATCCTGCGACAGGTGTGTCTTGTTTGGCGCCTGCAAGACGTGGAGCATGTACTGTCGGCGTACGAACTCTTGTCGACGGATAAGCCCCTGTTCGTATAGCGGAATATTGTTGGCTGTCTGAATCGGCGTGATAAAGTCTCGCTGCCCCTCTTTGAAGAAGTTCAGCCCGTTGGGGTACAGGTGCGGGAGCCCGTCGGTCATGCCTGCGGGCACGTTGAGCGGCGGCATCACGGATTTCTCAAACCCAAGCAGCCCGACCTTTTCCATCGTGTTTAGCAAGCGAGCCATCGGCAGCGCGCGCCACGACGGCCCTCGTCCCTCGATGCCGTTTGCCGAGCGTTCGATCCTTGGTGTGATGTAGATGAACCGGTCGAACCCGCCGCGACGAACAAGATGTTTGTTGTTGCGATCGATGTAATACGCGAAGAATTTCATCCTCTCGGGCATCGGGTCGGTGTCGCCGAGCCGACGGGCGATTGCCGCCGGCACCACAGCATGGACCATGCAAAATTCCTGCTCCATCTTGTTCTCGCGGCCTGCGGCACTGGTGACCTTGTGGTGAAGCTGGTCATTATCGCCGGAGAACATATCGACCAGTTCCCACGCCTGAAGGTCGAACCGCCGGTAAGCCTCGTTGATTTTGCCGTCGGTGCCGCTGAACACGACATCGCGAAGCGGGCGATGCTGAAACGACATTCCGTCGATTGTGCCGCGCAACAGCATGGTCGACGAGCCTGGGCCGAACACGTCAAGCAAGCCCTCGAATGTGCCGGAGTTGAACCCGAAGCCGGGCGAATTGAACTTCCGAAGCATCGCCAGGACGGTTTCTTGGCGCCAGATCTGAACGTCTCGGTCGTTGCGAAGGTCGTCGCCGTCGGCGATCTCAAGGTCGAACCACTTGGTCGCCTGATTCATCATCAGTCCATGTACCGTAGCAGCGGCTTCGTAGCATGACTGCGCTGCGGTCATGTCGAACAGGCGAGCCCACTTCGCGGTATCCGGCTGCGCGGAAGTCAAAAACTCGCGCTCGGGCTGGATCCACCGGCTGATTTCTTCCCAAGTGCTTTCGATGGCGCGGCGCTTCGCCAGGGCCTTTTCGTGCCGTGCGAGGATCCGCTTCACAAACAGTTGGTCAATAGCCATTATTCACCGAGCAAGGTTTTGGTGCCGACGCTTCCAAGGCCGACCGATCCGGCGCCGCCAAGGATTGTCGACGACCGGCCCCGGCGCTGGCCCTGAGCGAGGCGCAATCGGTCCTGGTCGGCTTGAATCTCTGTCGCGGACTTACTGACCGGCGCTTGGAGCTTGGGCGACTTGGGCTTTTTCGTGGCTTGGAAGATCGACACGCCTGCGGTAATGAGTGGAACCAATGCGCCCATATCAGCCTCCAATGATCTCGTAGGGATTATAGTCCCTTGGCTTCCGGCGTCTACGATCATCCAGATTATGCGGCTTGGCAACCGCGTATCGCCGCATCATCCAGCCCGTCCTCATGGCGTCCATGATGTCGTCGTTCAACTTGACGATCTTGTTGTCCTTCCGGTGGTACAACCGGCGCTCTTCAAACCACTCGATCAGCGGGCTGAAAACCTTGATCCGGCCCTCGCGCATCGCGCTGAGGATCTCATAGCAACCGGCTGATACCGACTGCGTGCCACCAGAAGCGCCCTCGAACCGAGCGCTTTCGTGAAGCATGTTCACGCCGGCTTCGCGGTAAGTCTTGGCCAGCTGCTCGCCGGATCCCTTTTCGTGGTTGTTGCCGTCATGAGGCCACGCGACCGGGATCCACTTGCCGCGACGGTTTATCGAGGCCGCGTGTTGGGATGCGTCGTTCTTTCGGATCCGATAGCAATCGTATATGTAATTCACGGCGCCATCAGGGTCGAATGCCCACCAGACGGTAGATGCGGGATGATCCCACCCGAAGTCGTGACCGGCGATTCGCGGCCAGTGGTCCGGCAACGCAAACGGCTTGCACAACAGGAAGTCCTCGGAAACCGGATATACCAACCCCTCGCCGGCAGCTATAACGCCACGGCTTCGAGTCTCGCGCTCATGCTCAGGGAACGAATTTAGATACGCATTTTTGTATTCTTCGCTCAGGTGATACGCCTGATCCCACGTAGCCACCATCATCTTGCGAATCCGACTGGTCTCTTCCGGCGGCTGAGCGAATGCCTTGATGTATTCGGTCATGCCGTCAAGCGGCGTGCGCGTGCCGATGTACATGCCCTTCTTAGAAAACAGACGCATCAGGAATTCGCTGAAGATGTCTATCGGACATTCTTCATCGAACCAGCCTCCGTCTCGCTTGTAGCCTTCGAACGCCTTCTGCTTCTGCTCGTAAGCCTGCTGGTACAAAGTCGACCAGCCGCCTGAAACATGCTTGATGTAGCAGGTGTCCACGCAGTTCTTGACGTTGCCTCCGTAAAACGAATACGCGCCGATCTTGTTACGGGGAACCCAGCCTGTGCCGTCAAGCTTAGACTCGCCGGGAATCATGCGACCAAACAAGTCGATCTGCTGGCCATCTCGCACGGTCTTGAGCGTAGATGCCGCACACGTCCACTCAACAGCATGAGAAAACCGACGCCCACCCCACCACGGCGGATAAAGACCGGTCAGGTGGCAAGCGACCTCGAAAGCGGCGCAGAAGTTCTTGCCAACTTGGTTCGCGCACACCAACGCACGCTGCATGTACTCAGAGCCGGACGCAATAAACGCGGCCTGCCAATCATGCAAAGCACCGTCGTTGTCTCGGGATGGCTCACGCCAACCGAACTCGTGAAGACGGTCGTAATTCGATGCGCGAGTCGCCGCGTCAAGCGCATCAACGAAACGCTTCAACGTGCTGTCGGCGTGCGTCCTTGCCATCAGCCGTCCATCAGATCGTCAGTACGAAGCCCCGGAAGCCTAACCGTAGCAGGCGGGATGACCAGCTGACGATACGATTGCTCGCCGCCAAGCTCAAGAAGAACGCGGTGAGCCCAACGCAAATCGGAATGCACCAGACGCAACGGGCCACGAAACGAATGCCAGCCGTCACTCGCGCCGTTCGGAGAATTCTCATGCTCGAAACCAACGAAAACATGACGGGGAAACCGACGGTAAATCTCGCCAACTAAATCCTCCATCGAGCAATTGTAAAGACGATTCTCGCTGCCCTCGTTCGAATTGTGCTTCTTCCTTGACATTCAAGACTCACCGTCAAGCGCCGGAGACTTAAACACCGACTCGAACACCGCGTACAGATCCGGCTTCGACCAATTCGACGTGTCTAGCTTCTTGCCCTCGTGTTCCGTCACGCCGACGCTGCGAAGAAGAAAAACCATGTCCGACTCCGTAACGTCGTCAATCGCGCCGACAACTCGAGGCTCAGGAGAAGTGGAATCCGAAAACGAATCAACCGACAACGAACCAGCAGAATCAAACCAGTTCCCAACACCAGAACCACAAAGAACAAGCTTCAAATGAGTCGGGTCACCAACACGCTTCGCGTCAATATCCAAATCCACGCGAACATCGCTCAGAACACGAACTACCGTCGCACTAAGAACGCCGTCAGAACCCTCACGGTGACGGTAATTCACCCTGTCGCCACGCTTAACCATCAGAAACTCTCCTGTAAAAAAGATCAGACATGGCGTGATCAAAACCAAAATCACAAACAATATCCTCTGTCGAAATGTTCACCCAACAACAACTCTCAATCAACTTCTCAGACTCCAACCAAATCAAACCCCAACGCAACAACGAAGAATCATAACCCCACTCAAATAAAATCAACCTCAATGGCTTGAAACCCAAAGGAACTAGATCCAAAACGTCCCGGTAAACAACGTCCATAAACACTACTCGTAATCGCGGAAACGAGATGAGTCACCACCAACACGACAAATGTAAAAGTAATTCCAACATTACAGAAAATCTCCGGGGCGACCTAACAATAGTACAAGACACCAGCTATTTCAAGAGCAAAGAGCATTGGCGTGTACATCTATTGCGCTAAGAGAGTGAGGTCCTGGGGGGAATGGGAACAAAAGGAGTAAGACCACACAAAAACCCCCGACTCCAAGACTTGG
>Ga0100403_1001065_pt1 | contig 25907 bp, 6 predicted proteins | sample CryGeymet201501t_FD_83663 | JGI IMG/M metagenome (GOLD analysis project Ga0100403, IMG submission 83663) | Groundwater microbial communities from Crystal Geyser aquifers in Utah, USA - Crystal Geyser metaG 2015-01t | ecosystem: Environmental > Aquatic > Deep subsurface > Groundwater | place: USA... | reverse complement strand
TGACCGAGTCGTGGCCGTTCGGTACACGTTGGCCGCCCAGAAATTCTGGTGGACGAGGAATGACCGCTACGAGACGCGGTTCGGCTGGAACAACACCTTCCAGCGGTGGATGCCCTACAAGGGATCTGGCCCGGTGGACCTGGGTCGGTTGCTGTTCGACACCACTTACAAGCTCTCCCCACCCTTCAGCAACCTCCCTGTAGGCTCTGTGCTGCCTGGCAGTGCTTTGGTGCTGGACGGCTACGCTATGCTCCGTCTGGGCTCCTCAGCGGGTGCTCAGAGTACCCCTGTGGGCACGTCTGACCCGGATGGGTTCACTGGTGTGGTGGTGGTTTCTGATGGGGATGTCGAGAGCGCCTATCCCTTTGAGACGAGTCTCCGTGCTGGGGTGGTTGGCCAGACGAATGGGATTCTCCAGTTCAACCCTGCCTTCATTGAGAAGAACGCGGGCAAGAATCTTTGGTACGTCTACCGAGGGTTCTCTGCTGACGCCGATGGCTACGTTGGGGGCATTCAGGACGACCTGTTCATCTCCCCGGTGCCTGGTCCCACAGACCACCCCTTCATCCGCATCAACAACCGGACTCCTTTGGATGTGGAGTTGGTCATTGATGAGGCGGAGTTGGCTCTGCGGGCTCCGGCCGAGGGTTCTTGTGCCGTTGCCCTGACCACGGGGCGGGTGAATCTCTCATCAGCCGATGTGGCCAAGGCCGACCCGGGGAACCTGGGGGCTTTCAACAAGCATTTCCTCGGGGCACGGATCTACTACGACGGGGTCGCTCTCAACGCCATCCCACAACCCCTCAAGGGACCTCGCCCTCTGGTGCAATCGGATGGCGTCACCACGACGCTGCACCCGGTCGAGCCGATGTACTTGCCGGATGCGCTTCCGTGGCCGGAAGACCTGACGGGATCGGATGAGCAATTCCGTGGTCTGGGGCTGTCAGGTGTGCTGCACATGCCCGATGGGACGGGAGCCATTCCTGACCCTGATGGTGTGAACCCCGCTTTGGTAGATGACCCCATTCGACCTGGTGGGGACAGCCTTCCTCCCATTGGGGGCGGTGCCGCTCCTCAGTCCTTGGGCCTCATCCGTCAGATCTCCGACGGGGTGGGTGACCTACTCCTGTTCGCAAAGGGGGGGTCTGTCACCGAGGTCGTGGTGGTGGATCGCATCAGTGATCTGCCCACCTATCCACACTCAGTCCCAGGGGGGACAGGGTACATCTCGCGTGAGCCTGTTCCCGTGGGCATCAAGGGCGGGGTTCTTCACTCTGTCGTCCAGCTCGGCTCTGACTCGCGGAAGCGCTTTGCAGGCGAGGTGGTCTATTTCCTCCAGGCCTCCCTGAACCCCGCAACGTACACCGAGAAGGCGTCCATCGCCTCCAAGAGCCGTCTGGTGTTCCGTTTTGATGGCTCAGAGGTGCTTTACTTCTCCATCGACGGGGTGGCTCACGACTGGCCTTCGAGCCTGTTGCTGGCAGCTCTCCCCGACAACGATTTCTTTGACGCTGGGGAGGTGGCCGCCTCCGTCCAGGCTCGCATCGTGGCCCAGGCTGGTACGGGCATTTGCCGGGCCTCCGGGGACCGGGTGGTACTGGAAGCAGTGGACCCTGACAGTGGCCTGGTCGAGATCGGTTGGGGTGACCCCAAGGACCTGACGGGCACCGCAGCTCTGGGGTTCTTGCCGGGTTGGGTGGCGGAGGCTGGCAAGCCAAACTGGTTGTCCGATGCTGGCATCTCGGTGGGGCTCTCGCGCAGCCTGCTGAACCTGGACCGCAGCAAACCAGACGCGGACTACATCGCTCAGTACCGTCTGGAAGACGTCATCCTGGCGGAGTCCGTCCAGCCGTCCCCGTTTACCTTCTTGGACTTCGCTCCGGTGGAGGACATCGCGGGCTACGATGAGGGAGTGTTTTTCAACCTTCAGACCGTGGCCTCTCAGGGCGAGGAACTGCGCATCATTGACAAGCGGTTGGGTCACTACGAGGAGATCGAGCACAGGTTCACTGAGGGGAAGTTCGCCTGGTTGACAGAGTCTTTGTCTTCCAACGCGGTGACACAGCGCACCACGACCATCAACCTCGGGAATCCCAGTGTGGTTCCTGCAACGCTGTTGAACGCTCCGGGCATCAATGGGGCCTTTTTGGCGGCAGAGGATGGGGGGCGGTTCGTGGTCCAGCAGCAGGGGGTGGACTACCTCCTCCCGGACCAAGGCCTCTCCGGCACGATTCAGATCACCACCCGCTACGGGGCCTCCGTAGCTTCTGGCGGGCAGGGATCCTACCAGGTGGGTGGGACGACTTTCACCGACGCTCAGGGGCTGTTCCTCGTCACCCTCAAGGCCGGGGACCGTATCAAGCTCTCATCGGGTCCTGCACAGGGCTCCTATGTCATCACGTCGGTGACGGACAACACCCACTGCGAGGTCACACCCCCGTTCATCGCGGACGCGGACCGAGCGACCCCGTGGGAGGCCTTCTCGGGCTATCCAGACAGCGTCTACGACCCGGCGGTGGTCGCGGACCAGGTCTACAAGCCCTTCAGCCACCTGCCGGAGGAGCCCTTCCAGGTACGGATGCTGACCCCGCTCGGTGCTGTTGGGGTCACCGACTTCCAGGCGAATGTCGAGGACGCCAACGCGAGTGGCCGCTCGGTGAGTTTGCGGTTTGGCCCCGTGCATCCGGGAGTGGGACTCACAGCGACGCTCTATCCGATCGGGCTCAGATCTCTGGGGGACGTAGCCAACAACACCCTGTTTCTGCCTTACACGGTGCATGTGGGCGAGGGGGCTTTTTCCCTCTGGGTGGGCACGGAGATGTTCTCGCCACTGGCAGTGACGGCGTTCACGATTGACCCTGTGGGGGTGGAGTACCTGACGGCTGATTGGATGGATGGGGGTGGATTCCTACATCCCAAGGGGGAGATGAAGTTCAACTCCACCCTGCTCACGGATCTGGCTTCGAGCGATGTCCTCTATGTGGAGGAGCTGCGTGACGCAGCGAATTTGCTGGCAGGGGATGCCGAGTACGATCCGAAGACGGGCCATGTCCGCATTTCGGCAGCGGATGCCGTCACACATGCGGGGAAACAGCTTTATTTCGTCGAGCAGATGGTGCCTGGATCCGATGTGTCGGTGTCCCCGATGGTGGGGGCGGTGAGCTTCCGCAAGCCCATGGCCAAGGGCTGCTTGGTCGAGATGGAATACTGGCTGGCCACGGTAGAAGGCCGGCGAGTCGGTGGAGTAGCCGACACCATCATTGAGTTCCTTCCGGTCTTCGCCCGACGTGAGACCGTGACTCGGTTGAGCGATCACGAGTTCCAGATCGATTCACTGGGAGAGCACGTCCTCGACACCCGGGTGGAGCCCTTGGTTTTCGTAGGTCCGAAGCAGCAGAACTTCGGCGTGGAGGACTTCACCACGGATCAGCCTGGGCACTTGCTGGGGATGCGGTTGAGTTTCAACCGTGATCTTCCTGCTTGGGCCACCCCTGTGGCGACCTACTCGGTGTTCGATGCTCTGGGTGGGGAGCGGGCGTACACGACTTCTCAGAGCCCGGTCTACCGGCCACCCTTCTACATCCCGGCGGGCCGGGATAACTTCGGGCTTCGAGGAAACCGTCTCGCGGATTTTGAGGTTGGCCAGATGCTCCGCATTGGGGCTGAGTGCTTCTACCTCACGGCCTTGGCCTACTTCCCAGATCCTGATACCACTCGGGTGGACATTTACCCGTCCACCTCCAGCGAGGTGGGCTCTCGGTCGCCTGGTAACGACGTGCTCACCCTGGTGACCGGTGGTCCAATCACGCCGGTGCTCGACCCTGATGGTCTAGCCCCCATCGCTACAACGGCTCCCGCTGGGTTCATGCAGGAGGTGCCCACAACGGCCTTCCCGTTCGAGCCCGTCAACGCCAAGCAGAGTAGCATCACGTTCCTCGGAGACCTCTCGACCTTCGCGGTGCCTGGGCACATCATGGAAGTCGCCGGGATGCCATTCACCATCGCCTCGGCGACGCTGAGCGAGGATGGCACCCGGACGAAGATCACGTTCACGTCCCCTTTCCGTATGGCTGTGACCTCCCAGGGCACGACGGTGCGGCTCTCCTATCGGCCGGTGTACCCGCCGGACACCCGGCAGCTTGTAGGCATCGGCCCCTATGTGGTTTCCGAGGGCGTCGAGTTGGTTCTCTTCGGTGAGGTGTCCGGTGGGGTGGAGCAACCCGGCCGGACGCTGGCTGAGGGGACTGAGTTCCAGATCGACCCTGAGACCGGAGTGGTGCTCCTGACAGAGCCTTTGCAGGCTCCACTCGGATCGGGTCAGAAACTCCTGCTCTCCCACACGAAGATCCGGGTGATGGAGCCCTTCTTCTCGGGTGGTTCGGTGCAGTTCCCCCGATGGTTCGCCAAGTACAAGCACAACGTCCTCCCGAGTGCGGACAATGGCTACCTGGGTGGGACTCTCACCGCGACTTACACCTTTGACAGTCCCGATTCCCTTTACTATCGGGCTCTTCCCCTGCGCAGTTACCTCGGTGAGGCCGTCACACAGGCCGTCCGAGAGATGAAGCAAGGTCAGTCTTCGGGAGGGCCTCGACTGACGGTGCCGGCGGGGGACAACAACTGGGACAAGGGCAACCTCGGGATTCCTTCGGAACGTCGGGACCTTCTCGACAAGGACCGGGCAGCCAGGGCGTTGCTGGGGTTCTACAACGATTCCGTGGTGGCGTTCGAGCAGGTGTTGGAGTGCATCGACGGCAAGTTCATCGGCGACCGGGATGGGAAGTTCAGGTTCTGGATTGGTCGAGGTCCTGAGTACACACCCCCAGGCTACGAAGATGCCATCACGGGTCTGTTGAATCCCTCGAACGTCTGGGACCTGGTCTTCAACGAAGGAGACGCCACACGGGACATCACGTTCCTTGAGGCCGACCCCCTGGTGAAGCCAGAGGTGGCCACCATCTCCGACTTCCGGTTGGCAGGGGCTCCTCTTGGGGTGTCACGCCTCCGCAAGATGATGGACCACCAGAAGTTGTTGGTTCGCAACGACGTGGATGACGTCCTGCTCTTGGGAGCTTCCAAGCCGAAGCTCATCCCGACCAACTCCGCTCCCTATTTCACCTTGGAGTCGAAGGGGGTGTTTGACCGGATGGGTGGGACCCACAGGTACTCCCGGTTGTTCCCCACGTCCGCGAGGGTGCTGTTCACCCTGTTGCCGGGCATCGGGGCTGACCTGACGGTGGGGGACGTGGGCGTCTACTCATGGGGCACCATCAACCCGGAAACCGGGGAGAAAGAAAGCACCTACGGGACTCCGATCGGCCAGGTGGCTAACCCAGTCCTCGGCGACATCACGAATGTCTCTGAGAGTCTCATCCGGTTACGTTTTCCCCGCACTCGGGTATTCGGCTACTACCCCAATGGCCTTCTTGCGGATGCCCTGTTCTCAGGTTCCCCGGCGGTCACACAACCCTGTTGTGTCGTCTCGATGGTGCCTCTGTCGGAACTTCCGGTGGACCCTGCAACGGGATACCCGGATGTGAGTCGGTTCCTGTCCCAGGATGTGGCTGGAGACATCCCGGATGCCAAGGCGGGCGACCCTCTGATGGCCCTGCCCGGATTCGAGTCCGGTCAGAAAATCGGCTGGGGTACGCCGGATGGTCAGTTCCTCGCAGCGTTGTTCCCTGAGGAGTACAGCCTCATCGGGCTCAAGTTCTACACCAGTGTGTTCGTGGATGAGGTGCTCCACGGGTGTGTGCTGACGTTCAAGAATCGGTTCGGTGTCGCCATCACCAACCCCAACGACCTGTTGGTGGGGACTACGGCGAACACCGGTACACCAGCCCACCTGTACCCCATCGAGCGGTCCGACACCATCTACGTCCTGCCTCCTGACGCCACGAACCCCATTTCGGATCCGACGACCGATTCCCCGACGATGGAGGTCATGCAGCAGGCAGCCTTGATGATGCCCACGCTTCGGCAGGGGGTGGACATCACCGTGGACACGAGCGGTCGAGTCATCGACCTGTCCCTGCCTTCTTGGGCGGATCCTTTCCTGTTCCCCATCAAAGAGATCACGGGCCAGAAGTCTCCAGTGCCGATGAGCCATCTGGAAGGCTTGGTGGACTTCGCCAACATCGATCCTCTCCCACTGAACACCCCGGCGTTGCTCGGCCGGCCTTTCGACGATGCTGGGGACATCCAGATCCCGTACATGAGGGGTACGAACACGGAACTGGACCGGTTCAACGAGATCACCAACGTCCTTGGGCCGCTGATGGCAGCGGATCCGGTTGCAGGAGGCTACTACCCGGACGAGATCCTGTTCACGGATGGTGAGGTGCTGGCAGCGGCTGTAGCACTCGGGGGAGGCTACTATCAGGAGCCTTCGACCCTGATGACTCAGACCAAGACGGATCCGGCGGCGACCAACGGGGTGGTGCCGGGACAGGAAGGGGACCTCCTCCTGGTGCAGGTGGACCCTGGTGCACCTTTGGGATGGCAGGGGCTTCTCTCGGTGGGCCGTCTCACCAATGCGAACGTGGGTGGAGATGACTGGTCTTGGATCGAACCGCCACGGTTCGTGACTCAGGTGAGCCAGGGCACCCCGATGATCTACAGCCTGGACAACTACTACGTCCACACGACTCCAGGCAACTACCCGGTGGATCCTCAGGTGACGAATCCACCGGGGGTGCGGTTGTTCGACGACATCGCCGGGACGACCACGGCCATCTCTTTCCAGGATGTGGCTATCGGGCTGAACGATGGGAATGCCATCAACACGGGCAACCTCAACACCATTCTGGCGGCCTCGGTTGACAACATCGTCAAGGTCAACCTGATCTCCCGTCCAGACGACACCGTGTTGAACGGTCCTGCGGGGGCGGTTTCCATCGCGGACATGAAGGATGGTCGGGTCATCCTCACCATCTGGATCCGGTCGGGAGATGCCAAAGTCATAGACTACCAGGGTAACGACACCGGTTGGGTTGCTCACGGAGGTGTGACTTTTGGTGGGTTCGATGCGGTGGGTGGAGAACCAGCACCGGGGCCGGTCTCCGGGTATCGCCACATCATTTTGACTGGTTGGTCCGGTCAGATTCCGTTCACGCCCGCTGTGGGGACGGAGGTTCAATGGTTCCTGCCTCACGACCACCAGGATCCCGCTGGTCCAAACGATCGGAAGATCAGCAAGTACGGGTGGGAGTTTTCCCTGAGCATCGACACAACGGTGGCAGGGCAGAGCACCTCCGCCTACATCGACTCGGACCGACTCACCTTCCACGAGGTCATCGACTTCACGGGTGCTCGACCCCGTGGGTTCGAGCACGACAATGGGGTGGGGGCGACTCACGTCTATCAGACGCAGCTCCGGGTCAGCTACATCCTCCTGGGCTCAGGAGTACCCTCTACAGCCAACGATGTGGCAGCCGGCTCCCTGAGCTTCCTGAGTCGAGTGGGATCGCTCACCAACCTGGAAGGCACCTGGAACCCTGCCCCCTCACCGGCAGAGGAAGGTTCCCTTCGGGTGATGGCCTTCGAGTGGGTGAACACGCCCGTCACGGCTTCTAACATCACGGCTGCTCTGGTGACGTCTCAGTCACTGGACACGGATGGAGTACCCATTCTGGTGGGGAATGGCATCGCGGAGGGAAACCAGATCCATACGGTCGTACCCGCTGTTCTGAGTGGGGATGTCGGTCGGGTGGAGAAGGGAGACCTGGTCTACATTGACCGGTCGGACAGTGCCCTGCCCTACTCCGCAACGGAGAAGGCCGGGACGTACCTCGTCCGGTATGCCGTGGAGCCCACGGTAGGTCCCAACCTCTACAAGCCTGTGATCGGGGCCACGTTGAAGAGTGGCGGTGGGTTCGTTACCTCCCTGTTCCCTCGGGTGGTCTCCATCAACCACGCGACTCCCCGCCTGGAGCTGGATAGCTATGTAATCCTACCGGCAGCGGGCAAGGTCTATGTGCAGTTGGGGGACCTGGATACCGCTGTCCTGGCGGAATACAAGGTTGCGCTGTTCAGTGTGGAGTACGGTAGCATAGACGGTTTGGGGCTGGTCCTGACGCCCGGTACGTTCAAGTGGGCCGATGACTCCGCTGTAGCCGCCCCCGCCACCGATCTGACGACCGCAATGATGGCGGGTCGTCAGATTGGGTGGCATGACAACTCGGGTGGCGGTACTGGAATCCAGCGGATCCCCATCCAGATTCGGGGGGATTCCCTCCCTGATGACTCCTCGGTGGTGGGCTATGACGTGGGGGCGTCCTACGGGGTCAACACCCTTACGTTCAGCCGCTATGGTTCCGTGGCTCTCACGTTTGGTGCCTTGGAGATTGTGAGAGGGACGGGTCCCGCTGCTGGTGAGGCTGGGGTGGATCAAAGCCCAGTCTACGGCAGCGAGGTGTTCGACCCGACGGGGGAGGAGATCGTATACGAGGACGTGCCCTACCTGCTCAGTCTCTACCTGGACATTGTCCAAGCCAAAACGCTCAACGACCCACATGCCGTGAGCACTGGTGCCGGGGTGGCGTGCCTGTTGCCAGGGTCCTTGGCCATCACGGACTTCTGGGCCAAGGGTGGGGTCTTCGTCGAGCCTTCGACTCCCATGCACGTCCCCAACCTCAGCCCTGTTTTGGACCCCAAGGTGGTGGATGCCTCTAGGTCCCTAACGGCAGGGACCATTGGGATGCGCAGCCCCACTACAGCGGAGGGGGTGCATTTCGAGGTTCGACGGTGCCGACGGTGGCACGGCCAGCAGAACGGCGTCAACGATGCGTTCCATCCTTTGCAGTACGCCTATGAGATCCGTCGAGGCATCGTCACCGATTTCAGTAGGAACGAGCAGCAGTTCGGGACCTTGACGGCTCTGAACTTCGAGATGAACTGGAACGTCGGGACACCTTTCCCCCGTGTTCCTGACGTGTGGAGCGACAACGATGGGGTGCTGCACCAGGGGACGAACCTGGGACCTTTCACCTCCGAGGACGTGAACATCAACCCGGGGGACATCCTTCGCTTGCTCGATGATGCTGGCGTGGTGCTGGAGGAAGCTGTCGTTTCCGAGGTCGTCTCTGATGCTGTGCTGAAGCTCAAGGCTCCGGGCTTCGCCACGCTGACCCAGGCCAGTGTGATTGGTCGTCGCTTCGAGGTCTGGTTGCGCCAGGCCCCTGTTCCTCACGAGCAGAGCAATGAGCATCTCCTGGACCTGATCACCGACCAGGTCATCCACGAGACGGTGGCGGACCAGAGTGACGTTGACCCGAGCAACTGGGTCGGCGGCTATGTTCCAGATGTGGCGGTGCCCGGGGATTGGACGAGCATCGCCAACCTGCTCTACGACGATTCGGTCTCCCCACCGGACTTCGTGGCTTTGGGGGTCCGTGCCGGCGACATCGTCATCATTGACCCTATGGGCCTGATGCCTGTGGTGGATGAGCGCGGTGCACGCCCGTTCGGTGACACCAGCGTGCCGGGCCGCACGGCTGGGGTTAACCCGAGCCCTCACGTTATGGGCCAGGTGTCGAGCCTGGACGACAACCGGGGCTTCTATCGGGTGCAGTCTGTGGAGGCTACGAACCTCACATTGGACCCCGTGCACAGCTTTGCAGGCACCTTGGGTGCTGACGTGCTGATGGCGACCACGCAGACGGACCTGATGTACGCCATCTATCCAACTGTGGGTCTCTCCGAGCTGTCGGATCCTGCCCCGAACACTGGGGAGGGTCAGAACGATTTGCGCCCAACGCACAGAGCAACCAAGGCCAATCCCCTGTTCTGGTCCTTCACGGACCCTGGGGATCCAGTGCTGGACAAGCACTCGTTGCGACCCTTCAGCTACCGCATCATTCGTCCGAACGCGATGTTCAGTGCAGAGATCGTGGACGCTGTGCTGATGATGCGGGAGCGGATGCTCTCACTCATCGAGATGTTCCGGTCGGTGATGAAGGGGGCCAAGGGCGGCTACTACTGGGACTGGCAGGACCAAGAGCATGTTCTGGACCTGGGAGATCCTCGGGACCCAGACTCGGGCAGTGGGTTGTTCCCCAACCGGTTGGTCACGACGCTGGTGGGAGAGGTGGATTACTCCCCCTTCATCAACACCAACGACTGTCTCTCGTTGCTGGACCGCCGTTTCTGGGTTCTCGACCGTCGGTTGGACACATTGAAGCCAGATGCTTCCAATCCCTTTGGGATGACGGAGTTCACGGCATTGGATCCGTCGTTCCCTGATGTGGGTGGTCCCTACACGGCCTATACGGACCAGGTAACAGGAGGTTCAGAGGTACGTCCCGTTCTTCCTGATGAGCTGGGACTCATTCTCGATGTCCGCGATCGTCTTCGGGCGATCCGGTACACCTGGCTGGCTTACCGGACGCACCGGTACATTGGAACCCTGGCCCGTGTGCAGGCCTTTGATGAGGCTCTCCCGGCCAGGCTGGAAGACCGCCAGAGAACACTGCTTCTGGAGCAGACAGCCGAAGGGGTGACAGGGTGAGCAACCAAGCAGACGAGATGGCGGATTTGCAGAAGCGGCTGAAGGCTGCGGGCATTGATCCTGGACAGTGGGGAGAGCTGGGAGGCCACGGCCCCAAGACTCCTGGGTTTGCTCTGCGGCTGGCAGGCAACCTCACGAAGCTCAACGCCCTGCTAGAGGTGGCGGTGCAGGAAAAGGAGGCGGAGGTCCGGGTGTTGGAGGAGAAAATCATCCGGCTCCGTTTTGGCGGGGGTAGCTGATGCCCGACAAGGTCCGAGGCCAGTGGGGCACCGTCACCTTCGCAATCCCTGATTACCTTGAAGGGATCAGGGATGCCGTCAACAATTTCGCCGAGGTGCTGGTCGCCCTGTTGGAGGTGGCCAATCTCGCGTTGGAGTTCGCCAAGGCGTTCATCAAGGGATTCATCGATCCGCTGTCCAGCATCATCGAGGTCATCGTCGCGGAAGTCAGTGCCATCCTTAGAGATTTGAGACAGATCGGTTTCTACCTCACGGGGGACTGGGCGCTACTGGGATGGCCTCCAGAGGATCTCCGAGGTGGCTACCTCGCCTACGAGCGGAGGATGATCGCTCGTCTCACGGACCGCACGGACCCGACCCGGCCAGATTTCTCGGGTCAGACGAAGGTGGCGGGCTTCTTCTGCTACCTGTCGGTAGACCCTTCGGACTTCGAGAGGCTGATCAATTTCATCATCACTTTACTCAAGATGTTCGGGGTGAGCTTCTTCCCTGACACGAGTCGGATGCCTATCCCGACCATCAAGGACACTTTGTACGGCACAGGAGCTGTGTCGATGCAGACGCCTTTCCAGTTCCAGGGACTCAGTGCTTCACTGAAGGCAGGGGGAGGGGCTCCCCCGAGCCAATGCCGGGTCACCTGGACGACTCAGCCGGCTTCGCAGAAGAGCCCTTTCAATCCGTTTCCCACCCTCGGCCCCTCGGGCTACCTGGTGACCGTCTCGACCCTGGAGCAGGGACTCGCACTGAAATACGGCCGACCCAAACAGAACACAGACAACAAGCCGGCGGATGGGGATGCCAGCAAGCAGGTGCAGCCACGGGAGTACGGTCCTGTGCTGGGGATGGATCATCAGTCCATCGTGCTGCATGGTGGCGCGGAGATGCTGTCGTTCAACGGGTCCGGCCTGGAGTACAACAAGAACATCGACTCGGGCACCCAGGCCGTTAAGGACAGTGCCTGCCAGGTGTACGGAATGTTGGACCCTGCCTCGAATGTGGTGGTGCCCTTGGAGCTACTGCTCCGTGATGGGGCCTCACCTCCTTCAGCGCTGGGGGTGCCTGGTGATGGCAAGGGACACCTGTTCCGTTTCCAGCGGACATTCCTCATTAAGTCCGACGTAGCTCTGGCCCAGTGGTTCGCTGGGGAGTATGGAACCGTGTTGGCTCTGGAGGACATGCCCTATGACTCTCGGTTCGAGAGGGTCAATGGGGAGATCCTTCCTGTGGCTGGACTGGTCGAGGGTCCAGCGGTGAACTACTACGTTCGAGTCTGGGCAGTGGGCAAAGAGATCGCTACGGGCAAGAAGCTGCCACAGTGGGATTTCACGGCCACCGCCGTGAAGAACCAGGCAGCCACCTCGGGTGAGCCCTTTGTCGTCAACATGAAGTCGGGGGAGGCGGCCGTCGGGATGCCTTCGGCCCCACGGAAGATCACCTTCGCCAATGCCAACACCCAGGACTACCTGGTTGCTTTGCAGACGGCACTGCTGATCCTGGTCCTGAGTCGGGCGGACCTGCCGTTGCTGGACGAGTTGGGTCAGAAGTCCGAGTCGGTGGCTCAGGGCTACAAGGACGGCAAGTGGGCCGGGAACCAGTTTGCTCTTCAAGCAACGGGTCTGGAGAACTCCCGAGCACTACTTCGCACGATGTTCCCCGACCTATCCGTTCTGGAGAGGCCAAGTCAGTCGCCTCAGCAATGGCGGTCGGAACTGTACAGTCAGATCCAGCAGATGGCTCTCAACATCTATGAGAAGACTGGCCCGATGCCACGGGCTGAAAAGGCTGTGGTCGAGGCCACCGAGGCTTTGCGGACAGTGGATTGGTACACGCTGTTGGGGGTGCAGGACACCCTGATTCAGCGGGACTACGAGAGCGCTGTGACGTCCCTCGGTCAGAACCCACGGTTGCCTTTGTTCCAGGCATTGGACCCGGACAAGATGATCACCGGGATGTCTGAGTTCGGACTGGCTCCAAACGTGTTGTCCATGGGAATCAGTGCTGGTGCCGCCGAGGAGCTGTTCTTCCCCAACCCTTCCCTGACCGCAGCCGGGCTGTCAGAGCTACAAGTCCTTCGCCTGAGGGAAGGGGAGTATGTCGAGTGGGCTGGTGGCGGTGGGCTGGAGATTGTGTACTCCCAGGAGAACCCACTCGTAGTGAAGCTGAAAAAGCGGCTTGCTCCTCGGTCTCTGGAGATCATCTACGACAAGTTCACGGACAAAGAGGGCAAACTGCTGATCCCACATGAGTGGCAGGTCTACCTGAAGGAGATGAGTCAGCGGGCCAAGGGTCGAGTCTCCACCTCGGGGGACATGACTCCGGTGTTCTACTCTGGGGCTACGGAGCTGATTGCCTACAACAAGGGTGGATCTTCACTGGGGGCCGTCATCTACCTGAGGGGGTTGTTTCGTGAGTACCAGGAAGGGGTGCTCTACAAGCAGGCCGCCATTGCCCTGGACATTGCTTCGGCGGCATTCACGCGGTCCCCACAGGATGGGGAGTGGATCGCGTTGCGGTTGTTCGACAGTTTTCCCGAGTTGGAGGGGTTCCTCAACGGTTTGGAGAACTGGGTCCTTGCGTTGTCCGAAGCCACTCAGTCGATGGCGGACACCATCGTCAAGTACATTGGGTTCTTGCAGGGCGTCATCACGGACCTCCAGCAGCTCATCCGGCGCATCAACTCCCTCATCCAGTCGCTCCTGAGTTTCAGCTTTGCCCTGCCTGAGTTCAGTGGGTTGGTGGTGCTCTCCGATGGAACGGATGGTCTGGTGTCTGACCTGGTGTCCGCACAGAACAAGCCCTCGGACGTGCCACGGTCCTATGGGGGAGGAATCGCTCTGGCGGTTCCTTTCGGCCCCTCGTTCATTTTTGACCTTATCGACTTGGCTGGTGGGCAAGAGCCGAATCCTGGGGCAATGACCACGTTGGTTCGGGCTCCTGATGCCATTGGCATCGAGCAGGTTCAACCTGCTGTTGGTGCAGCCCCAACGAACGAGCCAGATGTGCTGTAGGAGGTAGGTTGTGCCATCGTTCAGCAAAAGCAGTGTGTTCTCAGTGGGTTATTTCCGGGCCATCACGCAGTGGCTCCTTCGGGAGCGCCGTGATGTAGTGGCTCGGATTGCCACGCTGACAGCGGAGATGACTCGTATTGGGTTCGTGACCATCGACTACGCCAAGGTCGATGAGGGTGCGAGTTCCAAGGCGACCTACCGTCGGACAGGGTTCAAGGTGACGGCAGGGTCTAGTCTTTGCCGACTGGTGCAGGCATACATCGCGACAGGAGGCAACCCGCTCAACATCTGTGGGTTCTTGCACCCGGACACCTCGGGGATGTCACCCGAGGAGGGTGGCTCCGTGGCTGTCCAGCAGGCCTATCCTGGCGGTGGTGCTCCCGGGGCGAAGTCGGTGCAGTACAACGATCCATTGCCGGAGTCGGCTGAGGACGGTAGCAACTACCCTAAAATGACTGGCTACGAGGGCTATCGAGGCGGGATGATCGATCATCCTGGCTACATTCCCGGCCGAATGGGTGGGCGTCTGGACCGAGGAGCTTGGGACAACAGCACAGTGACTCGGGTGATGCACGACACCCGGAAGTGGGCGAACAAGGAGATCAAGTCCCGGCTACAGGACAAAGAGTGGCAGATCATCAAGCTCTCGGACTGTTGGGAGCAACTTCGTCTCGAACGGCAAGAGACGTTGATGGAGGCCTTCGGAGGGTTGCTGGTGGACATGCCCTCCCGAGACGATGCCAAGTTTGACCCCAACCGGCTGGTGCAGGTGGTGATCGCCGAGATGTACGGCCTGCTCTACGACGTGGGTGACTCGGGTCTCCCCACAGGGTTCAAGCCGAGCCCCACGCTGGGATTCTTGCGGTTCGCGCTGGAGGATGAGCCTGGTGATGGCATGGGGCTGATGGGCTGACGGTTTCGGGCCTATACCCCGAAGAATAAGAGGACCGAGGAGAGCGATGTCCATCGAGTTCCAACTTGCCTGGCCATGCCCCCACCTAACGGTGGAGGAAGTGGTGCCCTTGGGGGAGGACCGTAGGTCTCTTGACCCTCGGCAGCCTATTGCCGCCCTTGGTCAGGTGCGTGTGCTGGCCAACGATGATTTCCTCATCCCTCGTCAGGGGGTCTACTCGGCAGCGGTGCTGTCTAGCTCGGTGTCAGGACCTTTTGACATCATCCCGAACGAGAGCATTTTCACGGTCGAGACGACCGGGGGTTCCGAGACACTGGACTTTGGGAACCGAGTTCTCATCCGGTTGACGACAGACCAGGTGATTCGCCGAGTACAGATCGCAGGCTGGACCCACGTTGAAGTCCGTAACGACAATGGATACCTGGTGTTGGTGGACCCCAACACCGTTGGTCCGTTGGCCTTCGTGAAAGTGACAGGGTCGGCGACCGGGGGCTTGGGTTTCGGTCAACCGGGCCTCTCCGACCGACCGTGGGCGGCCTACGGTCGTGAGGTCTACCCCGGATGGGACCTGTACCTCCGCCCGGATACCATCACCAATCAGTTTGTTCGATTCCGCAAGCCCATCCGGTCCAACCCGATGCTCAAGGTGACCTACTCGGTCCCAGTGCAGCGGTGCCTGCGGTGCCAAGCCAGCTTCATCGAGAACGACTACCGGTTCGATGAGAGCGGCAACATGATCATCATCCAGAATGAGGACCTGCTCTACCAGGCGGCCCTCAAGATTCTGCTGACAGATCGTGGGTCCAACCCGTTCTATCCTTGGTACGGCACCACGCTGCGGCAGCGTATCGGAACCAAGGCTCTCTCGGGCGTGGCTTCAGTGCTGAGCGAGGATGTGCGGAAAGCACTGGGCCAGTTGCAGTCCCTTCAGGCTGACCAGGCCAAGTACCAGCAGATGTCGTTCAAGGAACGGCTCTACGCTGTGCTCGCTGTCAACGTGAAACGACACGCTCAAGACCCGACGACCTACCTCATTGAGGTGTCGGTCCAGAACTCCTCGGGGCAGCCCATCGAGTTGAACATCGTGTTCTCGGTTCCTGAAGTTGTCGCCCTGATGGGGCGTAATGGTCTGATGCTCGGCACGGAAGCTGCGGGGCTGGGGACAGAGCAACTGTGGGGCCTTGCGGTGAATGACCGCAACCGCCTGACCGGAGGCCAGTGATGGCGAGTTACCCCCAGTTCAATGCTCCCGATAACGTCCTGCGGCAGAACTACGTTCTGTCCACCACGCTCTCGCAGCAGTTTTTCACAGGGACGACGCCAGCGGACACAGCGGACATGCAGGTGTCTATCCGTGGTGGGGCCTTCACCAGTGACTCCGACCTCATCACCTTCGAGGGGACGACGTTCACGGTCCCCAACCCATCCGCGTACCCGGACGGGCTCCAGCTTCTTGCGGGCAGCAACAACATCCGGGTGAAAGCCATCCTCACGAATGGTTCCGCCACGCAGTTGGCGGTCCTGGAGGCCAACCTCTCAACCGAGGCCGACATCGGGGCCTTGGTTGCAGGTCCAACCGGGATTTATCTGGAGCGATTCAACGCAACCGTCAAAGTCACGGCTGAGGGCATCGAGAACAATGAGAATGTGGTCGGCTACCACTTCTATGCCAGCCCCCAGCCCGGCGGCGGGGACGTGGGCTACTACAGGCTCAACCCTTCGATGGTCATCTCTGGTGAGGTGGTGGAGGCAGAGACTGACCTGGCCTCCATGGTCGTGGACAGCAACGTCATCCTCGATTCCGAAGGGTTCCATGCGGCTGACCCCATGTACTTCCGTATGCGGGGGTCACAGGAAGACCGGAACGATGTCGAGTTGGGTGTCAGCTTCGACGAGCTGCTGAACATCCCTGAGACGACCGACCGGCTCCGGGTGGAGACCACCATCAAGAGTGTACGGGAGACCCGCAGATACACTTTCGAGCATGACCGCCAGGCCACGCTGAGCAGCACCTACCCGGCTCTGCCCCACACAGAGTTGTCCACGGTGCCCGAGAATGCACCACTCTACTACGTCGTTACGGCCGTCCATCTCATCGACGGGGTGGAGTACGAGAGCTTTTTTTCCCCTGAGGTGGTCGGGGCACCGTTGCGGATCATGCCCACGGTGGGTTCCTTCCCCCAGGTGACTCGGCAGCAGATGGTCCGCAAGGCTGTGTTGTCCATCTACAGGAGCCAGCCACAGGTGCGTGTGGACCCTGGGTCGGCTTTGCGGGATACGTTCCTTGACCCTTTCGCCACCGAGGCCGACCGGATTCGGTTCATCGTCGATTTCCTGCACAACGCCCAGAGCTTTGCCACCCTGCTTCTCATCGACGACCCCACGTTGTCGGGTTTCTCTGTAGCGGTGAGCCAGTCGAGCTACAAGACAGCTCTGCGAGAGGCTTTTCACCTGACGAGCGATGATCAAGTACAGACGATCATCGACAATGCCTTCGACAAGCTCGCTAGCAACCACGGGGTGATCCGAGAGGGTGGGAAGCGAGCCCGTGGTGAGGTGACGTTCTACGTCGTGGACAAGCCGACGACATCCATCACCAAGAGCATCGGTACACTCCTCTCGGCAGGGCAGGCCACGTTCCGCACGACGTCCACGGCACTGATCTCCCCCACGGGAGTCGGTCGGAACTACAACCCTAAGACAGGTCGCTACATCGGCCGTGCGTTCATCCAGGCTGACTTTGCGGGCTCCGCAGGGAACCTGGCGGGTGGGCAGATCACCGTCATCCGCAACAACGACCTCAACGTCCGGGTCACGAATGAGTCCCCGACCTTCGGAGGTACGGACCGGGAGTCCAATCGTGACCTCGCCCTGCGGGCTCTGCGAGTCCTGGCCTCTGTAGACTCCGGGACCCTTCAAGGCTACGTCAACAATGCCACGGGCACCCCTGGCGTCGCCCAGGTGAGCGTCATCCATGCAGGTCATCGCCTGATGATGCGTGACCGGAATGAGGCTGGGAGGCACCTTGGCGGCAAGGTGGACATCTGGTCTCGGGGTGAGTCCCAGGCTCGGGTGACAGACGTTTTCGCTTTCGCCTTCGAGACACGAGACCATCAGCAGTTCGAGCCGGTCGGGGACTTGGCTACGTTGCGGTTCCGGGCCATAGACCCAGCACTGAGTGCAGACAACCCGCTCATCGAGATGCTCGACCTACCCACGCTCGACCTGGTGTTTGAGAACATCACCAAAAGTCTTCTGTTCGACCTGACCGACGTGGAGTACGTCGCCTACAACGAGATCCAGCTCTCGACGGACTACAACGACCCCACCGTTCATGCTCTAACCGATGAGTTCCGGGGTAGTTACCGCTACCGGACGAGCAACAAGTTCGTGCTCACCCGGCAGCCGGTCATCTCGGTGTCTCGGTTCGAGGGGGAGCAGACAGGTCTTCTTGCAGAGGGCCTCTACGACCTCTACCGAGCTTCGGACCCCTTGGTGCTGGGGCGCTCCACAATGGCCGGGGACTATGTGCAGGTGACGGAACCACTGACCAGTGGGGCCACCATCCCGTCATCAACACCTCTGACGGTGACAGGGGAGAGCCACTCGATACTCACTGGCATTGAGTACCTTGACAACCTCGGGGCCAACCACCTGACGGTGCGTGTCTGGAACTTCGACCGAACCATTGAGTACAACGGTCCTCTCTCGACGGACCCCCAGCGGGATTTCACCATCATCTATGGTGATGAGACTACTCCTCTGGGCATCCAGATTACGGATGCCAGCCGCATCGTCGAGGGGCAGACGGTCCTCGTGGACTACTCCCACGACGAGAACTTCATCGTGGAGTATCTTGCCAACGCGGTTGTCGCAGCCGTGCAGGACACTGTTGACAACGAGTCTCACATCACAGCGGATGTCATCGCGAAGTGGGCTGTGGAGGTCCCAGTGGACCTCTCGGCTACCATCGTCCTCCAGCCCAACACCAATGAACGGACTGTGGATAGCAACGTCCGCACGGCACTGGCTCGGTTGTTCGGGAACTTCGGGCTGGGCATCCCGGTTCGCCAGTCGGATGTAATTCGTGTCCTTGATGCGGTGACAGGGGTGGATTATGTGGTGACCCCGTTGACCAAGATGGTCCGTGGTGACTCCGCCCAAGTCGTCCGTGAGGTCATCACCACGGACACTGACGGGGATTCTTTCCGTGTGGCAGGGTGGTCTTCGGCCACTACTAACGTGTACCTCCTCCTCAATGCCCTGGATGCAGCCACCTCCAATGCCGGTGGTGAGCGCAAGGATTTCCGGGGTGTGTTCCAAGATGAGGCGGCCCTTGTCCATCAGGAGACCGCACCGAACAGCAACGGATTCCCGCTCAGGGCTTCCGCTGGTGGTTGCTTCATCATCGGGAAGGATGGCCTGGACATCCCGGGCTACTCGGACAACACGACCATCGAAGCCAACTACGTTATTCCCAGTGACGTGGACAAGCGGGAGGCAGAGATCCTGCGGATCCGCAAATTGATCACCAGCAATCGAGTCCTGGTGAGTTTCGTGCCTGGTGGGAGTCCACTGGACACCCCGACACTGCACGACTATGCCGTGACCTACGTCGTGATGGGGGATACAGGGGTCAAGAACATCGAACCTGGTCCTATCGAGTACCTGGTGCTCGGGAACCTGAACTTCGTGTACGACCAGGTGAGCTGATGATCTACGACCGTGAAGCCATCAAGAACGAGAAGATCCGGGTCTTTGATGCTGAAGGCCAACAGATCGAACGTCCTCTCCTCATCGACGACGTGCACAAGAGGGTATGGTCCCATCCCCTCCTACGGGGTTGCCCTAGCCCCGAAAACACCCAGGATGCTTTCTTGTCCAGGGTACGGGACTGGCAGGACGAGTGGGGGACGGTTGAGTCCACCTATACTCGGATGGAGAAGGGCTGATGGCCGACAAGCCCGCTGACAAGAATCTGCTTCCGAGCTTGCTGGTGCAGAACCCTTCCCCAGTGGGGGGAAGCGGGCAGGGCCGTATCAACACCCGGCGGGAGCAGGTGGACAGCATCATGTCTGTCTTCCTCCAGCTCCTCCCCTCGAACTACGTCTCACAGGTTCAGGGTCCCTTCTACACCATCCAGTTTCAAGCGGCGGCGGAGGCCATCGCAGATTTCCAGATCACCGCACAGGAAGCCTTCGCGGACTCCGACTATGACTACGTTCGCGGCGAGTTCCTGTTTCAGCTCCTTGGTAGCCTGGTGTTCCCGGATGCCACCACGGATGGGTTCCCGACCCTCAAAGGCGACCTGACCTATCGAGAGTTCCTCAAGCGGATGGTTCAGCTCCTGCTCCAGGGGGCAACGAAGTCCACCATCGAGGGCGGGCTTGAGCTGCTGTCGGCAGCCACGTTCACGGTCATCGAAAAGGCCCTTGAAGCTCGGAGCACCACGAGGAAGGTCTGGAACGCCACAACGGGGCGCTGGGAGATCCAGCCTGGTTCGGCATGGGGGCTGGACGACCAGTTCGAGTTCAAGATCAATGCCTCGTACACGGATCCTGACACGGGGCTGGAGCGGTTTCCTGAGGACCCCTACGTCCTTCAGGAGAACGTTCGCATCGTGATGCGGGCGTTGAAGCCCGCCCACACCTTGTATGAGTACCGGCACCTGTTCACGGAAGTCTTCGGGCAGTTCTTCTCCGCATCATCCTCTTGGGATCTGTCGAGCTACTACTACGAGGACTTCCGCAAGTTCTGTTGCGGGACCAAGCAAGTCTCTGGATCGGCTGGGATCACCTGGACTGATCGGACTCTGTTCAGCGACACCACTGTGGAGTTCGACCAGATCTCCGTTGGTGCCGATTTGGTGGTCCTCTCAGGACCCAACTCAATCCACATTGGTGGTCTGGAAGGTACAGGTGCCTCTACAGATTGGCGGCAGGTGGGCCGTTACCGGGTCAAGGACGTACTTGCGTTTCCTGTGGGTACGGATGCCACCGCGAGGGCATACACGACGGTTCCGAGCGGCCTATTGGGATTTGCTACGGTCACAGGAGATGTGATTGAGGATGCAGACCAAAACTGGAGCTTGGCGGCCGAAGGGGAGGTGCTGACTTTTGCTACGGGACCCAATGCTGGGTCCTACCGGCTCAAGTGGGTGCAGGGAAATGACGGTGGCCCGGTGGGTGAAGCCGCAGGCCCCGGAACCCGAGTGCGGGTCGCTCTCTGCCTGCTTCGTCTCGACCGCCGGATGAAGGTTGCAACCACGGGCCAGCAGTTCACCGTCTCGGTGGACCGGCTCGGGGTACAAGAACCTCATCAGGTCACGGGAGAGGACGCCAGCCTGTTCTTCGTAGAGGATGGCTCCGGCGGTGTGCTGACCAGGGACCGGTTCCTCACCCAGCGAGGCCCTCTGGTCAAGAACTGGGGAGACGCCACGCCTGCTACCAAGCAGGATGTCACGGTGTGGGTGGATGGTCTTGAGGTCACAGTAGCCTCGGTCAACCCGTACATTGGTGAGATCGTCCTGGCGGTTCCGCTGGCTCTGACCCCACCGGGCACGGTCGTGGTCACGGTGGACTACGTCTGGTTCAAGTCTCCCATCATGGAGATGGCTGGGCTGAACACCCCGGGCCTGGTGCTGAACAAGTTCGACTGCCGCCACGGTCATCACGACCCCGCAGCACACGGTGACCAGAATCAGGTGCTGCCCGGCCAACCAGATTTCTGGGCCAACCCTGGGTTCCCGAAGGGGGCGGTTGACACCAGCCGGTTCCCGATGAACATCGTGCTGGGGCCAATTGATCGGGTTAAGCCCCTCTACATTGGCCACCGCTACCTGGGGTTTGAGCGGGCCTACTCGGCCCTGATCAACAGCCCCACGACTCTGTTGCTCAATCAGGCCCCGGGGCGTGTCTCTGTGCCTGGGTTCGAGCGCTTTGTAGGGGGTGTCAGTGCCGCCTATGAGGGACTGGTCAAGCCTGTGGTCGCAGTGCCCGCTTGGGCTCTGGATGGCACGGACTACGGTGGGGTGAGCCACGACTCCGACACGGGTCTGGACCTCGGGACCTACACCATCATCGACCCCTTATTGGGTGAGGTTCCCAATAGCTCGGCGACGACCTATCATCGAGGGCTCGACCTGACCTACCCATCGAGCATCAACTTGGTGGCTCGATTCCAGGTGGCCTCGGTCCTGTTCGATTCCGATCATCCCAATCCAGGCGGCCTGCCAACCACACCTACGACGGAGGGTGTGTTCACTGGGGTGGGCTTTGGCCTGCACGACAACCGATACCTCTACTTCTGTGGCATCCTGCGGGTGAATGGAGTTGAGCACGTTGGGCTCTTGCTCAACCCGAAGCGGCTCCATGAGTGGTCCGCCTGGGACATCGGCCCCCGAGCTATCTTGACGGCCTCCTCTCAGACGACGGGTGCTTTCCCCACCGTGCAGGTGCCGACGGGGTTCATCGTGGGCTCCCGGTTCCAGAGGATGGAAGGCACCCAGATCGGGGTCTACACCGCGACGTCCGTGACCGCCCAGAGCAATGGGACGACGACGGTCGAGTTCACCCCGGCGTTGCCATCCCCCTGGGATGTTTTCGGCAACAAGTACACCGAGATGGTGTTCGAGACGCGGGCGAGCACCAAGCCGTTCACCTACCGTATCGATCTGGACAACAGTCAGCAGCTTGCGGAGTTGCGGATCTCTGGTGAGACGGCGGGGGTGGTGGCAACCATCGACGGCAACGTCCCTGCCCTGCCCACCGCTTCGCAGACGACTCTGCTCCTTCCGCGAGAGATCGTGGGCCAGGTGTTCTGGGGCTCCCTGAGTCGCCAAGCAACCAGCCGGGCAACCTGGTCATTCTTGCGCTACGGTCTCATCCCGGATCAGGTGTTCTTGAAGGGCCATTCCGTCTCTGTGAACACCGAGATGACTGTCCTGCCGGATGACAACCCCATAGCGCCGTGGTGGCCCTCCACGATGTTCGGGGACACCACGGTGGGCTCGGGCTCCTTGCTCCTCAAGGCAACATCAACGGATGACGCCGTTCTGATGGGGTTGGATTACACCCGGGTGGAGCCCTTCTTTGCCCCGGACTCCACCCTCGATTTCCAGGCTACGCTCCACATCGACACGGCCACGGATGGTTCTGGGTGTGTCGGGATCGACCTCGACGACACCAACCGTGTCGTCCGGGTTCGTGCCTTGCTCGTGCGGGAGAACTTCTCAGCGGATCCGACCCTCTACCGGAGCCTGGTGACTTTGCCACAGGTGAGCATGGCAGGGCTCGTGCCGCCGGAGCAGATGGACTGGGTTGCCGAGACGGGCTCCACCCTGACTGGGCTGCACGAAGGGGCTCAGTTCGTCACGCAGCAGGACGAGGACAATCGAGGACGATGGGAGGCTTTCCTCACCTGGGGAGTTGGCGGGGAGACCATCATCCAGGAGGATGAAGGCCGGATCCTGGAAACCAAGCTCGAAGTAGTGGCCGTGACTCCCAATGCTGCTGGGGACACGGGCATCGTGGTCGGCTGCCAGATGGTCGGGACCACGACTCCTTATGCCGTGGTGCAGGTGGAGATTGCAGGGACCTCGGGCAACGAGGAGGTCCGTCTTCGGACGGCTTCGGGGGCCGTGGTTCAGGCGTATACGTTCGACTGGACGGGGGAGGTTCACACCTATCGTGTGCTGGCCGACCGTCTGCTGGATACGGTGACCCTGGTCATCGACGATGTGGTTCAGGCTCCTGCGGTGGCGTTCACCCTTTTCACAGGGGGCGTCAACAACACCCAGGCCTTCTTCGGTTGTTCTGGACGTGACCTCGCCAACCTCTATGACCCCGACATCACGGCGACGGTGGAGTGGCATTACGCCCACGTCCACGCTCAGGCCCCTGCCGACCTGGTACGGACAGTGGGAGTTGTGCGGGGCATCAGCGAGCCCTTGGACCTCACGGACATCAACAACTACGAGCTGCCCCGCACGGATGTCGCGACAGCTCCCAACTCATGGGCCACAGGACCGGCAATCGAGTGGTGGGACTGGCGGTCAGACATCACGTTGCGGGCATACCGTGACCCGACGTGGGGTGTCACCATCCTCCGGCCGGACATCCCCTTGGTTCCAGGGGTGGATCCACCTTGGTATTCGGCGGGCGACTCTGACAGAGGGCCTTCTGCTGGCTGGATCAACGTCGAGTATCGGGATCTCCCCCGCAGCCCTGGCAACAATCTTGGGTTGATCACCTGGGGGTCCATCAACTCACAGAACCTCTCTCAGTCCCGGTGGGACTGGGTACGTTACCAGCTCTTCAAGCACCCAACCGAGGACCGCATTGCCCCAGAGCATATGGTCCTCAACCAGTTCAACGTCATCACGAGTGGAGAGCTGGGGCAGGACCGTGCGTTGGAGACCGTCATCATCCAGACGATGGACACGACACGTCTGAGCTTGATGCCCACACACCTCTACGCCAAGAGCGTGTACAAGGTCATCGACGGGTCCACGATCTGGACGAGCGACTACTGGAAATTCGACTCCCTTGCTCAGATCCTCACCCTCCAGCCGGATCCTTTGACTGGGGAGGTTCGGGAGTTCTCTGCGGAGCACGCCAACGTCACGGTGATGTTCTTGCCGGGTAAGCCGGTGACGAACACCTACCTGGCTCTCCAGCCTTTGCTCGATGGCGTCACCCTCCTCAACGAGGGGACCCCGCCGATTCCGAAGAGTCAGGTGGGCAACGCTGTGGTTTCCGTGGTGGACGGGGTGCTTACCTACACTGATGTGGCTGGGACCCATTACGAGGATCTGGAGTTCATTGAGGTCAGCAACGGCGGGTCCACAGGGCTTCTTGCGGCTATCTGCGAAGGTGGGCCGGGTACAGGGTTCTCAGGCCTGGCCACCGATGAAGGCGAAGACATCTACTCTCTGACGGGGCTTGGGGCACCTCTTGGTGGCGCGGGGTTCATGGCGAACCATTTCGCCACGGGAGCCAAAGTCGGCAAAGCCGTAGGGGCCGAGGTCTTTGCCTTTGAAGGCACGCAGTTCTGGCAGAAGGTGGTGACCCCCAAGGATGCGTCCTATGACCCCTCGGGCGGTCTTTTGTTTGCCTCTGGTGGCTCCTACGGGCTCGGTGGAGGGACTCTTGGACCGGGATCGGCTCACCTCTACCCCAGCAAGCGTCGGTTGATTCCTGGGCAGGGAGTGGAGCAACAGGCGAGCATCAACCTGAAGCTCTCCGGGGTGACCTCGGGTGGGATTGCGGTCCCGCTGGTCGAGGACAACTCCGGGTCGATGTCGGACAAGCTCCAAGATTTCTACTTGGCCTACCCGGTCATCCCTGACCCCATCAGCCCCGACTTCGGTCTGGCTCCTGTTGAGGTCCACATCCCGGTGGCGGTAGCACCGGATCCGATTAGCCCGGACTTCGGGTTGGCCTCCCCCACCGTGGATGCTGTGTATCCCGATTTCTTCGTGGCCCCTTCGTTCAACGGTAGCAGTGCTGCTATGGCTCCCGATGGATCGGGCGGCTACTATGTTGGGGGGGCTTTCACCTCCGTCACCGATTCCGTCGGGACCTACGCCCGTAACCGGGTGTGTCACCTGGACAGCAACGGGCTGGTGACCTCCTGGGATCCTAACTGCGATCAAAACGTCTATTGTGTCGTTGTCGGTGTGGACGGGGTCTATGTGGGTGGCCGGTACACCACCATTGGTGGAGCCGCACGGTCGAACATTGCTCGAATCGATCCAATCACCGGACTCGCTGATGTTTGGGACCCGGGCACCGATGGTTTTGGGGTCAATGCTGTTGCAGAGGATGGGAACGGCATCTATTTGGGAGGCTCTTTTGCGTTGGCAGGTGGAGCCGCCCGCAACTACATCGCCCGGATTGATAAAGTCACAGGCGTCGCCGACTCCTGGAACCCCAACGCATCCCAGAATATACAGCATATGGTTGTAGATGCCGCCGGCATCTATACGGTTGGGTCTTTCACATCGATCGGAGGAGCAGTTCGTAACCGCATTGCTCGGCTGAGTCCCACTACAGGGTTGGCTGATTCGTGGAACCCCAATTCGAGTTATTCAACTCGCCGAATCATAGTGGACCCCACTGGGATCTACGTCATCGGGGACTTCGCCGCGATTGGCGCAGTATTCAGGAACCGGGTGGCTCGGATCGATGCCGTTACAGGATTGGCGGACTCCTGGGATCCGGATGCAGATGCTACACCGT